>Ga0265797_10000502_pt1 | contig 70995 bp, 49 predicted proteins | sample P2T30metagenome_FD_192433 | JGI IMG/M metagenome (GOLD analysis project Ga0265797, IMG submission 192433) | Plant litter microbial communities from East Loma Ridge, Irvine, California - P2 T30 | ecosystem: Environmental > Terrestrial > Plant litter > Unclassified | place: USA: California...
TGCTTTGCCGGGCGGCCGCACACTGACTTGACTGACTGTAAGGCTGAAGAAGAAAGCTTGGGGATTGGCGGGTGCAGTTTTTGGTGGATGTAGGTGTAGGTGGGGATTACTTCTATTGGCTGCTTGATTGTAGGCGAGAAAAGGTGCGCTGCGAGGTGGTTCTGGTTTTTCTTGCCCGGGCGCTTACATCGCTTGCTTTGCTTTTGGTGCTTGCTTGTGAGCGCTGAGGTGGATACATGTGTGCAAGAGGATTGGAGGCCTTTTCGTTCCCGTGCACGTGTATGGACGGCCTTGATGGTATGTCGTTGGTCTGCGCGCGTGCAAAGAGATCGAGAGATGAGAGCGTGACTGGAAGTCATGTGCAAACACTTCCATCATCAACATCATCACAGACAGCAGTCAGCCAGTCAGTGACTCTGCCGCCTAACTAAGGCAACGTAGGAACTAGTTCAAATAACGTGGCTAAATGGCACTGGGCGGCGTACCACAGCTCGTGATCTCGAACCTGCAACCAACAAAAGCCACGAGGCGCATTAACCCAAGGCAGTAAGCAGGAAGAAGAGAGGACCTTAGTCTCGGCTTTCGCGAGCGGAAGGATTCACAAAGATGGTGTGGTGCAGACTGGGGGAAACCACCCGACGTGAACTTACCGATGGTTGGCGACGATCGTGGTTCGTCGGAGCGGGCGCGAAAAAGGCAAGGCAAAATCACAACGCACATGCTAGCAGGGACTGGGGCTGCTGTGGCGGGAGAGGGATCAACAAGGGCTTTGTTTGGATGTCGTCGCGCGGCTTTCGAACGCGTGACTGCGGCGATATGCGAGTACGTAGAAAAGAGCAACACCACAAAAATCCATAGATCGTACGATGGGTCATCAGGGCGGCGAATGAAGTGGCTTGAAATGTTTGATTGGAAGGGAAATTGTCAAGTGTGACTTGGGACTATTGATAATCTAATTAAGCGAAAGAAATGAGTGTATCATCCTAAAGGTAACCTTGTACCTCCCAAAGCGCGCCGACCTCCGTAGAAGTCTGTTCCTCGCTCCGATGCCAAAGCGCCCAAAGAACCGTACGATGTAAAAATCAAATATAACGCTGATGGAAAGTGCATATGGGGTATTCTGAAGCAAATAGAAGACCAAGCTCAGACTTTTGTTCCGCCGTTCCGTCCGGTCTCTGCCCGAAGAAATGCAATCTGTAAAGCGAGAACGCTTGAAAAGCAAGAGGGAAAAGCGCCGTGGCGTCCGTCCGTCCGTCCGTGGTGTTGCATGAACCCTTAATATCGTACAGCCGCTGCGCCTTATGTGCCGCGAAATGTGATGTGATGTAATCCTTCCCGTAGGCTGAACTCCGGTGGACTGATGTTGTCCCGAATGATGATGTGTATGGTGATAGTAATATGGTGTTGTCTTGTGGTGATGTGTATGGGTGTGGGTCGACTCCATGTGACTCAGACTTGGGCAGCGAGATTCGCCACCTGTTGCAGGTCTACTGGTGAGGCGCAGCAAGAATTGGCCCGACGTTGGCGTCGAAACGCATGCTCCAAAGGCGAATTCCAGTCATGAGCTTCTCAGTGCGTTCGAGCTCACGGTCGCGACCGAAGATGGCATCAACGAACTCACATCCGCTGTCTTTGCCCATGGTGACCTTCTTCGTGTCGCGGCTCTCCTTTTTGGCGGCCTTCCACATGTAGTTTTCGCAGATTTTGAGGAGCTTGTTGAAACGTTGCCAGAGCCTTTCCCCAGAATCGAGGAATTCGTCGACCAAATCACGCGACTTGGTCTGGCGAATGCGTGCCATTGTGTCTTCAGCACGCTTGATCTTGCCAGCTAGCTGAATCAAAAGAAGCCAAAGTTCGCCAGCAATCTCGGTGATTGGCGTTGCGGAGCCAAAGAAGAACACGGCCCAGTCGTAGATCCATTTTCCGAGTGAGTTGGCATCGAAAACAGAACCTAGAAGAAGAATGGGTTCCTCGGTCGGATCCCAGTTCTTGTAAGAGTAGCCAGCAGGAATGCCAGCACGACGGGCATCCTCTTCGGTAGCTTGAGCTGGCGGCTTGCTCGCAGTGCTGGGTCTGGGACGCGGGTGCTGAGCGTAGGTGGGCTTCGAGGCTCCAGACGCGCGACGCGGACGCGGATTGCCCTCTGCGGGAGTGTAGATAGGCACCTGACCATGATGACTATGATCAGCTCGTGCCCCGTAGTAATAACTTTGTTGGCGCTCGTACGGCGGCGGTCGCGTCGGCGATTTCTCATAGCGTGGCAAATACTCGTAATCGTTGTCAACATCGTCGTAGACGTATGGCGACCGCGGGGAAGAGTGGTGCTTGCTGCTCGAATGCCGACGCGGTTTGCGGCCGTCCTTGTCGACTGGCACCCAGTAGGCATACCGGGCGCCAGCATAGTAGCGCTCATAGTCACTTACATAATCGGTGCGGTGCTTGGGCGATGAGTACGCTGAGCTGTAGTAACCAGGCGAGGAGCGATCGGGCTCGGCGTCATAGTACGACTTGCGAGGTGAGGTCGTGTAGGTGGTGGTGTAAGTCGTGTAGTCCTGGGTTGCGCGCCGAGTGTGTCCCTTGTTCGGCGTGGTCGGGTAGGAATACTGCCGAGGCGAGTAGTAGTTGTGTGATTGAGACATGCCAGGCGCAGGCGTGTGAGGTGGAGTTCGGTAGTCCTGGGGCATGTAGTAAGGAGGGACTACAGGGTGTTGTGTCTGGAACATCGAGGGCCGATGAGGGCGTCCAGACGCGCCCGGCAGAGGTGGTTAATGGAAAAGGTCGATGGGTTTGATCGTTGTTGGTGGTGTCGATACGCTAGTAGCAGTCCTTATCTGGGGTCTCGAAGTCGGTGACAAGGTGGAGGTGATGAGGGAGGAAGTTGAACGCGGATCCTGTTCTCTGATGCGTACATTTGAGCTGGTATGTGGCGATTGCAAGTAATGCAATCAGGGACGAGATCCAAAGAATCCCGTGACCGAGTGGCGAATTGATTAGAGCTGGTTGGTAAGAAGTTTGTAGTACGTGGTAGTCCCCGATGGAACGATGCAGAAAGGGAAGAGGCTGGGTGCAAGAGGGCGTAGGCGAGGGGGTATATGGGCCGCCGCGTGGACTGGCCTGGAGGAGGAATCGGCGGGAGTTGGGCTAGCTGGGCGTTAGGTGTTGCAGCAGGGACCAGGACCAACGGCAAGGGAGCGCTGGAGTGTGTGGCGCTGGCAACGGGCGGCGGTCCGTCAAATCAAAGCCAAATCGCCGGTACTGGCTGTCAGCGAAAACGGGTCGACCGTGCGAGAGCGATATGAGCACAGAGCAGAGATGAGTCGGTCGTGAGCTGGGAAAGGGGCTGCGGCGGGGAGAGAGGATAAGTGTATTGATAGGGCTCCTAGCCTGCCGCGAGGAGTCAGGGATATTTGCACAGGCGCATGCCGGCCCGAAACTATCTGAGTGCGCTATGATGCAGCCAGCGAGGGCGAGGGCGCAGCAATAGCGAGAGCGATGGGATGGGATGTGATTGTGGTTGTTGTGAGTGTTTGTGATTAGGCAGTGCCGCAGTGCTACTACATACATATCTAAGAGACATCTCGCATGCTCTCGAACGTACACATCCCTTCTCGCGCCCACCACGGTCTTCGCCGCCCTCTCTCGTAAGCGGCGCATGCGTGCGACAGTCGTGCTGTACTCTTGTTGCTAACTATGGCCAAGGTACGCGAGCAGGGCGAGTCAGCTCGGTGCCACAGTCATGCTGCTCTGATGCTGCTCGCCTGCTGTCCCATCCAGTGCCTGGGAGAGAGCAACCCTGCTACAGCCCTGCAACACCCAACGTCGCATAGGCACAAAGCAGTAGTTAGTGGTAGTATACAGTATACTCAGACAGGTCACCCACCTGCAGCTACCCTCGCTCCCGGCATGCAGCAGCAGCAGTTCATGCTCCTGTTTGCCAGCCTGCGCCCGCGTCACCGCCCAGATACATCGTCGCCCAACGCCCTGCCACCCAATCGCGAGCGTGCCTGTGCCTGCGTTCGCTTCTGCAGCTGTACAGATGTGGGCAACGTGCACTACCCTGGCACAGCAGCACTCTAAGTTACTAGCCTCGCGTGCCCTTCCTCCTCGGAGCCCTCCCGGAGCGGCGCTCTCTCTGTCTCTCTGCCGGCCGGGCGAGGCATCCCCAAGATGAAAGGATACAGTCCCGAGCACGCGGGCGGCCCTGCCTTCGCTTCTGGAAAAGAAGGCACGCCGTGGCACGTCCATCCTTCCGCAAATCCGTCCTTCCATGTCTCAGCGTCGACGCTCTGGCGCCCGTTTGTCTTTGAGCCTCCGCACGCACCAAATCTCGTTTTGATTGCTTCTTCATACCATCGCCGCGCCGTTCTCGCCACCGCCCGTCCGCAACGACCACCACGCCACGCGTGAATGTTTGGTTGGGCAGCGCACAGATTCGTCGCCTGCTGCTCCTCCTCGCTATGACTCCTCCCCGCCTCGCTGTGGCAACTCGAGCTAACACGACACAACCCTGTGAGCGTGGAGCTCTGGCTTACCGTTCGCAAGGCGGTCGAGCAAATCGACTGGTTTCCAGTTGCTGTTGTTTAGATCTGCCAGCTGCATAGCTCGCACGCTACACTCGCGGCTGCATGATCCGTACCCGCCAAAAACGAGAGCACCAACCGCCTAGTGTTTCATTGGCCACAGACGTATCCTGCCATGCGCAACTGCCCAAAACAAGTCATATCAAAAGTTGCTCAGCCTGTTCGCAGAAGAGGCGGTGGGCAAATTGTTGCCGACCGCCCAGCACTGCTCAATGAGCGGTCGCGTGCGCGGTTGCCATGCCTGTTGCAGAGTTTTCCATCCCCAGTATGCTGATCGATGATTTAAATGCACCCATGAACGATGCCTTCGAGGGCCAACCCTGGTACAAGCCGTGGCCAAATTCATGCATGTCTTTGAATCCGTGCGACACGCGGTGCAGAGCTGCGCGCTGCACTGGCTCGCCCTACGCCTTAGTCTCGGCGACGACTAATAGAAACAACGCACGAGACAGGCAATAATATCGCCAGGATCGGATTGTCCACAATCCGTATCATCCTAGCAGACATCTCAATAATTCGAACTGCGTCGCCCGTCAACAGTCTCACTTCGCGACGCACAAATAAAACCACACGGCTCGCCGCAGATGTCATCAACACGCCCTCCTGTGCTCCCGCGCATCCCAATTAATGCGACCTGTCACTCCAAATCCTCTGCAACCAAAGGGTCATCTGAGAGGAAGTCCACGCAGGGGTTCTCGTACGACTTCAGGCGGGTGACGACAGTGCAGCCGCTGCACTTCTCAGACAAAGAAAACACAGTTCTTCTCATGTTGTGAACCGTCAAGGCAATGCGCATTCTGCGCCGTTCCGGGGAACGAACGCGTCCTTTTTCCATGCGAAGGCGCGGAAATGCGGTAATCCTCGCAGCTCTGCATGAACTGGTCCTTGTCATCTAGGGCGTTCGCCGGTATGCCACGCCATGCTGTTATCACTGCAGGTATGCTATCGCGTCTAAGCGCTGTAGCCGTTGTCGATGCGTTGCTGGTTCAGCTAGGAGGCATCGGATGCTTGCTGTGGGCCCGACTATGATGGCACGAGGAACAACAAGCTCCACTATACTGCGAGTCGAGTTTGCGGGGATACCCTACCAGAATTTGAAGCATCAACCACATGTGATGGCTGGTGTCTTTACTGACTCTCTTAGCAGCGAATTTTTCTATTCGTCGATACGTGATCTTGGATCGTGTCGTCACCGGCAAGTACGCTTTCCTATGTCACTTTCTGCATGTCTCTTAGTCCGTCGCCCACATATCCATCACCAACCCACTTCAAGCACCCCCACCATCTCCCATTCTCGACCCGGATACTTGCATCTCTCTAACAGCACTGTCCCTTGGTGTCACCTATCCACGATCCAATCAGAGCGCAGCGACATCAGATCAAGATGTCAGTTGCACCCATGCTGAACATATGCTCGGTTGACGCAATGCGACACCTCGACAACCCATCTACACCGGACTTGAGTCGCACAATCACACCAGACATCCCGTGTCCGCCACCCGCAAACGCCTTCCTCCTAGGCGCGCCATCAGAAGGCACCATTGCCCAAAGACGGGCACTCAAACGGGCCATCCACTCGCTCGCGCAACGACAGCTCAAATCCCACACTTCAGGCATCCTCAGGTTCGAGCGCGACCGCTCTGCTTCGGTGGAGAGGTCTTTCGCCGAAGGCAGCAGCGCGATCAATTCAAGACGGAATCAACATCGGGTGACACTGACGAAGCGTCGGGCTATCCGTCGCGTGCGCAGCCGGGCTGGCCTCTCGACGGGCCAGAAGTTGTTGACGAAGAAGGAATCTATGGTTTTCTTTGGCGAATACAAAGCAAACCCGCGGTCGGGCAATTTGCTTGGTTGCGCGATGTCGTGACTGCAAGGGAGGGGGAATATGATGATGCGAATATGGTTTATGTATATAGATGGAAACGTAATTAATGATCATGCCCGTCTTTGTTTGTCCTGTGGAATTGTGATATCCTTGATGTTGCACGTCTGGTCGTCCACACAGCTTGAGAGCGTGTGTATCGAGATTCTTTGATTTGGAAGCAGTTGGTTCGAGATGTGACGCACTGCATCTCGATATCATAATATCTCTTATCGGCGGTGAGTACCTTACCTCTAGCAGCGGTGAGCAGATCTTCATGGTTGACTGATAGGGCTGCTCGGCTGTTCCTGTGAAGCGAACATCTGCCGCAGCGGAAGGAAGGACCGCTCCCATCCCCGCGCTCACTGACGCAGCCAACACCGAGTGCTAGCACGTGGTTCGCGATACCAGTTGCGGCTTCATCACTGCTGCCTCCAAGGTACAACCCCTGCTGAGACGATCAACAATCGAGACTTGTCAGGCTCCCACAGCACTGTGTCACCTTTTGAACCCGGCACCAATCCATTCCCTTCTTACGACCACACCACGCCAATCAGGCGGCCTTCTAGACCATGGCATCAACAACATCGCCCAGTCAGCTCCTCCTACTTGCGGATCATCTCAAGCTCTCCCTACTCGAGCGACAAAGAGCTATTGCCCTCAACATCGAAGCCGGTAAACAAGATGCACAAATCACACGCTCCCTGACGTCCTTCCAAGAAGGCCTCGAGTACCTCGAAGCCCAACAGCAGGACCTAGGCGAAGCAGAGGACTCGAATTCAGAAGTCGCAAAACTACGGACCCAATACAGCGATCTATACGCACAGTTCCACGGCGAAGCACCTCCTTCGCCTGAACTGCGACGACCCAACAACCCTGATCTAAGCGGAGACTTCGAAGCAGCACAAGGCAAACACCCACAAGCTCGACGAAGCAAGAGCGTGCGCTTCCGCGACAACCCGAACGAGGAAGAAGATCCAGCAGAGGCAGCCAATCGCGCCGCACTCTTCTCAGACCAGCAGCGATACACAGACGAGCCGGCCGCTCCGGACCAAACCGAGCTCAACAACCAGCAGATCCACGAATACCACAAGCAAGTGCTGCGCGACCAGGACGAGCAACTTGATACTCTGGGCTTGAGCATCGGCCGCCAGCGAGTGCTGGGACAACACATTGGCGAAGAGCTGGACATGCACAATGAAATGCTCACGGACGTCGAGAGCGGTGTGGACAGGCACCAGAGCACATTGGATCGCGCGAGGAAACGCTTGGGAAATGTGGCGAGGAAGAGCAAGGGGAATTGGAGTTGGATTACGATTGCGATTTTGATATTTGTGCTTTTATTGTTGATTATTGTGTTGAAGTAGATGATGATGTTTTGTGCCTTTTGGCGGGGTTTTGCTTGTACAGAGATATCCACGGTGCTTGAGGCTGGCCACAGCCTGGTATTCTATTGCGCCAGACGCGTGTGAAGATAATATAATGGAAGATGCTACACGCTTTATAGGAATATCTCGGTCGCGATGTGATCTGTTCTGGTAAGTGCTTCACAGGTTATCAGAGTATAGTTGCAGCGGCAGTGCATCTGCATCAGCCAGTCTGCACGATCGCAAAGCTTTCGAAATCAAGTGGAATTGTGAAGGCCCACTCGGATTCGTTACCACGATCGAAGCAATATTGCAACGGTAATAACGTAAATGGAGCTCCTCGATCGACACTGCACGCTAGCGATCAAGCCGGTCGTCCCCATGTCCTCGGCAAAGGCCTGCACCTCCTCATCAGTGCACCGCCGAGAAAGTAGCGATAGGTAAATGGGACATGCACGTCATACGCGCAGTGGATTGATATCCGTTCGGTTCATGAATCCTTGCTTATTTGATCACAACTGCTTACTGTCTTGTGAAAACGAGTAATCGACATTATAACAAGAGTAAGAACAAGTGCTTGTGTTACAGGATACCATCGAGAAACACAGCAACAATGCATCTCAATCTCGACAACAAAGTCGTCCTGGTGACTGGTGAGTGAGATCCTGCTAAATCAAACTACGCATATACATGTATCCATCGACCGAAAACAAAACAAGAAAACTAACCCCCCTCTTAGGTGGCACCAAAAGCATCGGCCACGCAATCGTGCAATCCTTCCTCAACGAAGGCGCAATCGTCCACTACTGCTCCCGCACCGAAGCCGACATCACAATCCACACCTCCGACCGCGCCCACGGCGCCGTCGTCGACGTCTCCCAGCCCGACCAAGTAACCTCCTGGGTCGAGTCCGCGGCCTCCAAAAGCGGCAGCATCGACGTCGTCGTCGCCAACGTCAGCGCTCTGGTAATGAGCAACGACCCGGCCGAGTGGCGCAAAGCCTTCGACACCGACATGATGGGCACGCACGCCCTGGTCACAGCATCGCTGCCGCACCTCGAGAAATCCAAAGGCAATGTTGTCACGATATCGTCGGTTTCGGGCCGCATGATTGATTTCAGCGCTGGGCCTGGGCCTTATGGCGCGATGAAGGCGGCGCTTATTCATTATACTTCGCAGGTCGCGCATAAGTACGCGCCGCAGGGGATTCGGGCGAACACGGTTTCGCCGGGGAATATTTATGTTGAGGATGGCGTTTGGGGCAATATTGAGAGGACTATGCCCGACTTCTTTAAGAAGCAGGTAAGCGACAATCCTTTGGGGAGGATGGGGAAGGCGGAGGAGGTTGCTGATGTTGTTGTTTTCCTGGCGAGTTCGAGGGCGGCGTTTATGACGGGGTCGAATGTGGTTGTTGATGGCGCGTTGGCGACTGGTGTGCAGTTTTGATGGTATGAAAGGGCTGAAGGTGGGTTCTGTTGTAGCATACAGTATATATTGGTTCGAGTATTCATTTGACATTGGCATATTGCAGAGGCAGCTGAGGACATACCAAATGCTACAGAGCATCTCCCAGTTTGGGTGCCTCACTCATGTTGGTATCGGTGCCCATGTACAAGCAGATGTGGAAGTCAATGCACATTAGCTCACCTATCATGATTAGAGAACACCGTAACTATGGCGATTTTGACCTTGTTGGCTTGAGAGTGTTTTCTACATACACACACGTCGTGCTTGTGTCAGGGTATGTGGTCAAATTCAACTCGAAATCGATTCTGCGGATCGAATATCAATATATCGACCATACAAGGATACAAGCTGGTCCAAAGTCCAGGTGAATACTTTCGTATAATTTGCAATCATTCTGAATCCATATGATCATATAATTCCCATCATGAGATGATTTGGACTCTCGTAGGCCAGCAGCCATATATGTGACAAGGGTTAGAGTTGGGGTCGAACCCATTGCGTCTCCTTGGGCTTTTTGCACATGATTGCAGGCAGTGGTTTCAACGTGTTCGCCGAGTTTATCGATGCTGGCATTGATCCGAGTATAATATTGTCCTTTTTGGTACGACGAAGGAAGCAATGTCTGGTCGTAGCAAGCACGACCCAGAGTCGGAGCCCACCGACAACCATGACGTCTCTTTCTCTTGATTCCTACCCTCCGACGGAGGTAGAAACAATGCGATTTCCTCTTAGGGGACAGCGTTGGAACACTAAGCATTAGTAAATGTAGGGTAAGCGAACAAGCGAATCCAGATGTAACACCGTGACTCCGTGACTCCGTGAGTCCGTGACGCCGGAAAGCAACCGTTTCTTCAGACCGAAAAAGCTCGCTTAGACCAGAACGCCCGTGCCGTCTAGGGATCTCACATACGATCGTCCGGTCCGCGAAGGACCCCAACGATTGGGTACGGACGTTTGGGGGATGTTCTGTGCAAATCGGTGATGCTTAGGGACCGAGGCTCGCGATGATATTGGTGCTGATGATCGAGTTTGACTTCGTACTTCTCATTTCGACAACAGCATTTAGACTTTGACCAGGCTGCCGTGCCGGACAGCGGCATGCCCGGTTCCACAACCGTACCTTAACTTATTTTTAACAATACGGGATGTATGATGTTTCGCTCCATATATGCCAAGATGAAGACACGAACCGAATGACGATCTCTAAAGTCTTCGATTGTATATAACTAAGTAGTCATGTCTCAGACTTAAGCATTCACCAGATTCATCTACCACATTCAAACACATCATCTCCACTGTCATTCCAATACCAACAACAAATACCAAACAGTCAATCAACAACAATGCAGTTCACCACCGCCGCCGCCGCTCTCATGCTCGGCTCCGTCTGCAGCGCCGCCGTCCTTCCTCGCGAGGACACCACCTCTAAGCCCGCCGAGTCTCAGAAGTTCATTACACACTCCAAGCCCAAGGGCGCTGAGGGTTTCAATAACTCTCTCGGCTACCTCTTCGCCGAGTACTCTTACGGCGGCGGATATTACGCTACCCTTCACACCGCGAAGTCAGACGCCATCACAGGCTCCATCTCCGACTCCGCCCTCAGCTTTGGCGCCGAATACCCTCAAGGATTCAAGGTCTCCGAGCCTACCGAGCAGTACCCCAACTCCATCGCTCAGATCTTCAGCGGTCAGGATGGTACTCCTGGCATGACTGTCGAGGATGGCCTTCTTGTCTGGAACTCTCCCAGCGGCACTCCCATCACCTGGTTTGGTAAGGTTTTCCGTCATGATGCTGCTGCTGTGAGAGCTGTATGCTAACGTTCAATAGCTTGCGAGAACTGGGCTCTCCGCTGGGGACCTGCCACTGCTCTCTTCGCCAAGTGGGACAACTCTACCACCACCGAGGGCTGCGTTGACGTTGACCTCGTGGTCGAGTACGTGTAAATGCGTTGTGATACGCAGCTTGCTGGGTTTGAGTGCATTTGTCCAATGATGACCCTGCACACCAAAATTGCCCATTTTCGATGTGGCCTTAGATGTATATAGATGATAAATTACGAACAATAGAGCAGTCTCCAACTATTGCTTCTGTGATGTTATTGTTGACCAGGTGTCGTACACGAGTACTCCAGTGTCGTATTGGATTGTTGTGTGCCCATCGGGAGACATCAATCTGAAAGCCCGAAACTATTGGGATTCTTGCTGGCATACGTGTATCACACTTCATTTCACTTCCAGAAGAAAGTTGTGGTGTTCCAAATCTTCGGCCGCTACCCAGATAGTTTTCGCATAATACTTGATATGGACAACTTTGGACATTCGACCGAAACAACGCTCACATGTACTGTAGCGCATGGCTGCAGGAGGAAAGCTGCCCAGTGTTCTCAAGGCTTATCCTGGCCTTCCTCAATCCAGGTCTCGAATATCATGTCACCAGCTTGGACCTTGCGAACAGGTATGGTATTGAATTTTGGAGCAGCCCTGCTATCATTCTGTCCACCAGGCTGCGCAGGAACCCAAGGCTGCGGATGGCTCACAGGAGCATCACCGTCAGGTTTGAGCTCGACAGCGACTGTGAACGTGCAACCCTGTGGCAAAGGTTTTAGTGCAGATTGACAATTGGTGAGTTTGCTCATAGTCGCACGAAACTGTTCTTCCATGTCGACTTGAGGCAGCACATCCACATCTTCGCCTTCTAAGTCTCTCCTTTCCAGTGGTATGTCCAGATCAGCAGCGGGCACAGCAGGAAACCGTGACGCATCAAAGACGAATCTTTCCATGGCCTTGTTGTCCTTGCTGAAAATGACAACGGCCACACTAGCTACGACTCCTTTCAGCAGCTCAATTTCCACGGCAGCTATTGCATCGTTGATCCAATCGCAGACTTTTGGGTGGCGGCTCTGGCGTACGGGATGGTTGTATCTCCTCGCTGTCAAGAAAGATGTCTGTGGGTAGAGTGACCGCTCATAGAGAATTGTGTGAACTGCCACAGTCAGAAACTCAGTGAACTCGGCGATCAGGATCCTGAATGTTGGTGCCTGATCTGCCATTGTTGTGCTTAGGATCCCGAGGATGCCGGATCGCGAATGTCGTCTGACGAGACTCTCGCTTTTCAATGAGCGATAGAAAGTTGGCTTGTATGAAACGCAGAATACTCGCCCAAATACCACGATATAGTCCTTTATGTCGGCTGCGAGTACATGTCTCGACAAGCAGGCAGCAAGCCGCAAGTGAAATCGGGCAGCTTCATGCCTCAGGCAGACTCGTCAGGCAAAAGTCTAAGCGCGACCCTGCATTTGGCTTTGGATGACTTTCTTGTTCTTCGCACAACAAGACGAGCGTGTACGGTATCTGTCCATATCATTCCTTTGCTACCAACGAGCGAGCTGCTATTTTTCGTACCAACATCGTTCAAACATCGCCCGCAAGAATCTCAGCGCCAAGAAGCCTTCCAGCCGACAACAACGACCAGACGTTGACCTTTGCGGTGAAATTTGAAGACGAGCTGCGCGTCATCGGTCTGCTGAGCATCTGACTAGAAACCCGCGACAACTCTCACTACGACCGCAAAAAAGCGGCATTCTATGTTGCACGACTTATTGTAGCGGGCACTAGCAGCTTTAGCCACATCCGGATCCCGCAACATGGAGGAGCAACTAGTGCGGTTGCTTACCGAAACGCAGTCTTCACAGGAAGATCTCAGAAAGGCTGCGGAGCTTCAACTCAAGCAACAATATGCCAATCCAGACTTCCCTATTGGTCTGGTCTCCATAGGACAGCACACCAACGTGCCTGTCCAGGTCCGACAGAGCGCTTTACTCTACCTAAAGACTTTTGTTCTTGCGAGCTGGTCACCCGCCTTTGATGAGTTCAATGGTCAGCTATACAACGACGAAACGAGGAAATCCCAAATTCGCCAGTCGCTTCTTGGAATCGCACTCAGCGAGCACGATGAGCGCAAGATCAAGAGTGCGGCCAGCTTGGTGGTTAGCAAGATTGCCACCGCTGACTTCCCGGACGCCTGGCCTGATCTTCTACCTACTGTCTTGAACGTGGTGTCCAGTGGATCTGATGGTCAACTTCATGGCGCTCTTAAAGTCTTGAACGAACTCGTCGACGACTGTTTCAACGAGGAGCAGTTTTTCAAGGTTGCTCGTGACCTCACGAAGGCGGTCTACGATGTTGCTGTTGCTGAACACAGGAGACCAATCCTACGTGCGCTGGCAGTGTCCGTCTTCAGGTCTACATTTGACACCTTGGAAATGGTGATGGAGGATCACAAGGCTGCCGTGAAGGCGTATGCCGAAGAGACGATGAGTGGCTGGATTCCCTTCTTTTTGTCCATGCTCAAGTCGCCATTGCCACAAGCTCCCCCACAAGACAAGAACGAATCAGCTCCAGGCGTCCCAGAGACTTACAGAGGTCTTGTTGCACTCAAGCTACAAGTCGTCAAGGTTCTTATGCGAATTCGAAGCCTCTTCCCGTCTATCTTGTCACCTCAGAGCCAAGAGTTGTTCTCTGCAACATGGAGTGAGCTGTCCACGCTGCAAGGTCAATACCACTTGATGTACATCGAGGAGGATCGTCAAGGTCGTCTGGAAGATGCAGATGGCTTGCCCTACACTCTGGATTTCTTGGTCTTGGAGGAGCTTGACTTCATGCAGGCTTGCTTGAAGGCGCCTCCAGTTCGCAAAGAACTCGAACAGCAACTTCAGAACCAGAACAACTGGGTGACTGAAGTGATGAAGGTGGCCGTTGCTTATGCTCAGATCACATACGAGGAGGAAGGTCTCTGGGACATTGACGTGAACATCTTCTTGTCAGAGGAAGCCAATGTCACGGCCAACTACACACCGCGCACTGCCTGTGGCGACCTCGTCATCAAACTTGGCGAGTGGCTCAATGCGGCCACTGTGGAAGGTCTGCTCACTTACACGAGACAGCTTTACATGGAGAACTCAAGCTGGAAGACCAAGGAAGCGGCTCTTTACCTTCTAAACCAGCTGCTCAGCGATTTCCAGGATGTTGAGAAGCAGATAGGTTCTGACTCGGCTAACGGCTATGTCGACTTCATCAAGCATGCTCTTCAGGAGGAAGAAGTCTTCCTTCGTGCCCGTGGCTTCCTTGTCGCTGGTAGTCTGACCAGGACATCGGGAGACGCTCTGATGCCTGTTGCCACATCCTTCATGGAGGCCTCGCTACATGCTATCTCCAATGACGCCTCTGAAGTCGTCAAGGTTTCTAGCATCAGGGCTCTGCAATATTATCTTGCAGCATTGCCGCCTTCCGTCACCTTGCCATTGCAACCTGCAGTTGTCGCAGCCATCAATGACTTCTTGACCACCCAAGACCTTAGCGAACTTGCCGACAGTGATGATTTGCTCATCACTGTAATTGAAACATTGCGAGATGCGCTTTTGCTGGACCCCAAGTCGTGCCTTACTGGTGGCGGCATTGATCTGTTGTTCACTGTCGCAAGCCAAGGCGCGAGCAACTTCCAAATTTCTCTCATGATCTCAGAAACATTTGAAGACATCGCAAACACCATTGCTGCAATTGGCAACGAAGAATTCGCACAGCTCGCTGCCAAAGTACTTCCATCCTTGATGGGCGCTTTCGATGTGGCATCAATGACGGAGGAAGATGACCTGGCCAACCTCGCGGCTGAGCTGTTGTCAGTACTGGCAGCCGAGGCGACGACGCCATTGCCTCCTAACTTTGCCGCCACATGTATGCCCCGCTTGAACAGACTGCTTCTCGGGTCTCAAGACGAGGAGCTGCTCAAGTCGGCCACAGCGGCAGTGAAGAACATGCTTATCCATGACCACGAGCAAGTGTTCGCTTGGCAAGACGAAGCTGGCAAAGGCGGATTGGAGGTAGTCCTGATCATAATCGATCGCCTGCTCAACCCGGATGTTGACGATAATGGCGCCGCTGAGGTTGGTGGTCTGGCAGCGGAAGTCGTGGAAAAGGCGGGTGGAGAACGACTCGGACCTTACCTTGCGCAGTTGCTGAATGCGGTTGCCGTCCGTCTTGGAACGGCGACCCAGGCACATCTCATCCAGAGCTTGATCCTCGTGTTCGCACGACTCTCGCTGCTTTCCGCACACGAGGTCGTTACGTTCTTGGCTGATGTGCAGGTTGGTGACAAGAGCGGCCTGCAAGTCGTGATGAGCAAGTGGCTGGAAAACTCGGTCAACTTCGCTGGCTACGACGAGATCAGGCAGAAGTAAGTGTTTTAAAGGGAAATGGGCGATGTACAAATGCTAACTCCGAATAGTGTGGTTGCGCTTTGCAAGCTATACGACCTCCAGGACCCTCGCCTCGCTGAGGTGCAGGTCAAGGGCGATCTTGTCGTCACGCAGTCCAACCGCATCATGACCCGCTCACGAGCCCGCGCGCAGCCCGACCAGTACACAAGTGTCCCTGCTCAGCTGAAGATTATCAAGGTGCTCGTCGAAGAACTTCTCTCAGGCTCTGGACCACGCTCCTTGGACGCCGCTGCAGCAGCTGAACTTGATGAGGAGCTTAGTGATGATGGCGAGTGGGAAGATGACCCAGCTGACTTCTTGGACCTCGGATCGGGCATGACCAAAGCGCAGCTCATGGCATTGGGCGCAGAAGATAGCGCTGAGGCGCGAGCTCGTGACGATGAGACGCAGACCGCTTTGCTGGAGTTCTTCAGACTGAAGGCAGCGGATCCCAGTTTCGGCGCCGTTTTCGCAGAGCTCACGCCGGCAGAGCAGGAAAAGCTCAGGAACATGAGTTAGGCGAAGGCGTAGGCATGGCATATGAATGAGGACTTTGACTTGACGAATGCATAGAATATCAATAACAATCAAAATTAGCGAGATGTTGCATAGCGTGGCGTCGCAATACCAACAGTCGACTGCATCTTACTGCTGCAATGTCCCTGCTTCCCCTTGTGCGCGGTCATACCATACGCCCTGCATATCACAGGCTTCTCGAAGCCCTGCCAAACTTCCACGTTGGCCCTCGACCACATGGCGACCATGCAGTGACTGTGCTGAGGGAACCAATCTCGCCCTTTCCCCCGCTTCCCCACCGATTTAACGAAATGACGCTGTTAGCGCAGTGTACGGAGGACGGGGCCTTGGGGGCTTGATTAGCTCGCGGCGCAGGCGAAGCAACCGAATCCCAGCCTTCGTTCTCGAGTTGCATTGCTTGGTGTCGGGCCCCCGAACTCTCGCCTCGCTCGCTGCACGACTGCAGACTTCACTTCACTTTCCCATCCGCGTGACCTGTGGCTCTGTCTGCACCTGCTGTGTTCGTGCGCATTGACGCCGTTACTGCGACTCTTCTCGTCCCCAACCTCAACCCCGCGCGCCGTCACTCACCCGCCGTTACATGCAACATTGGCTTTGATAGAGCGCTCTGGTCCGTGACTAGATGGCCCGCAAGGCGAGGCAGAGGATCAGCTATGGTGAGCCCACCCACTCCCTCTCCAATGCGCGCGCACTATTGCGTGATGCGACGCGATCGTTGTACCGCTTATCGCACATCTCCGCTGACATGAGCAGTCCTGCCTCTCGCCAACCAGAAGGGTGGACATAGACTAGGCGTCAACGGCCTGGCTGTCGATGCCGACAACTCCATACTGTATGCCTCCTCCGCCCGCCAGCACCCTCCCACCACAGCCCGGATCACACGTGTTGACATCGATGTAGATATTCCGGCGGTCGAGACGGTGTTATATGCGCCTGGGACCTTGGACTCGACCTGAACAACACCGTCGAACCAGTTGCCGACTTCAAACCTCCGCCGACTGCTTTCCGCCAGCAAGTCCAAGCGCACACGCACTGGATCAACGACATCGCGCTCTGCCAGTCGAACCAGGCGCTCCTGTCTGCTTCTTCGGACATCACAGTCAAGCTATGGCGACCATCGGCGGCCGATGGCATGCCGCCACAGTCTATAGGACTGCACAGCGATTACGTCAAGACTTTGGCCGTACCTTCTCAGACGAGTGATTGGGTTGCGAGTGGCGGCCTCGACAGAAAGATATGTCTTTGGGATCTCAACGGAGCTGGACAAAAGCTGTGCATCGATGTTGGAGAAGACGAAGCGGGAAGCCTGACGGCCAAAGAAAAAGGAAGTGTATACGCTCTCGCAGCGACGAACAATGTTTTGTGCAGCGGAGGACCCGAAAGTACTGTCAGAGTATGGGATTCCAGGACCGGCAAGAGGATAACAAAACTCGTCGGCCACACTGACAACATCCGCGATGTACTGGTCAGCCAGGACGGTAGCACCATTTTGACCGCCAGTAGCGATCGCACAGTCAAGGTGTGGAGCACGGTTGCCGGTCGATGCATGTACACACTCACTATGCACGATTCTAGTGTGTGGAGTCTCGATTCCCAAGATCCGGATTTGAGCGTCTTCTACTCGACCGACAAAAACGGAATGGTGGCGAAGACAGACACACGAAACACAATTGAGCTTGACGAGGGCCTCTCTGTTGCCTTGTGCCAAGAGCACGAAGGCGTGCACAAGGTCAAGGCCGCAGGAGGCTACGTCTGGACAGCAACCAGCAGACCCAGCATCAACCGTTGGGCAGACATCGACACCAAGGACGCCGAGATCGACATACCTGATAACTACACCCACAAGCCTCACCGTTCGAGCATGGCACCAACAATCACGAGATACCCGAGCTCACCAGATTCGAAGAAGAGCGAGCCTATCACCAATGGCATCGCGAAGAAGATTCCACTCAAACACATGTTACGGCTGAGCAACGCAGCATATTTCCCGACACTAGCAGCACCGCCAGAAAGCGAGCCGAACGACGGAACTACCCCAAGACGCAGATCTACCATAGACAAAACCGGCGAGGACCTTGTGGTATCGCAGCCTGTACGAGACCAACCCGATTACGCGATCGAGGGACAGAACGGCCTGATCAAGCACGTCATGCTGAATGACAGGAGGCGAGTGCTTACCTTGGACACGGCGGGCGAAGTCATAATGTGGGATTTGCTCAAGTGTGTTCCAGTCAAGTCTTTTGGCAAGAGACATATCGAAGACGTTCAGGCCGAGGTCGCTACTAACGGCACGGTGGCGAACTGGTGTCAAGTCGACACACGTACGGGAAGCGTTACTGTCGTTCTGGAAGAAAACAATTGCTTCGACGCTGAAATGTATGCGGACGAACTGGATCTGGACGAAGACATTGATTTCCGCGACGATCAGCGCATCAACCTTGGCAAATGGGTGATGCGCTATCTTTTCTCTAACTTGATTACGGAAGAGATCGAGCGTGACCAGGTATACAGGAGTCAGCTTCTGAATGCACAGGAGCAACAGAAAATGCAACGTGAGAATGCACCTGGGTCGATACAAATGCCCGAGAATGAGACGGCAGACGGATGGCAAGTTTTATCATCAGGGCCGCCTTCGGCATCTACTGTCAAGCCTACGAACGGCTACACAACAGTCCAGACACCTGGCATTCCTATCGGACTGGCTACCCCAGGCGTGGCAGTGGCATCTCCAGCTCTCACCAGAACGAGTGCTGGCGCCCCTGCCGCTTCGGAAAGTGGAGGCGATGGTGAGCCGCTGGATAGGACTGTGTCGCAATCATCTCGAAAGTCTACCGACCGTCACAGCGACTACTTCTCTACTTCGCGCATTGCAAGCTCCGAGATTGCTTCGCCTGGAGGCATGAAACTGCCCGTGACACCAGGGGAAGGCAACGAGCCCACTACACCTTCAGAAGGTGCTGCAGCGAAAGACACTCCTAGCAAGGATGGCCTATTCGGCAAGAAGTTCCGCATGGGCATGTCGTTCAGTGGCATGAAGAAGATGGGACGCCAGCCTCAAGCTGCAGACAAAGACAAACCAGCAGCCGTCGAAGAAAAGGAGGAGATGGAGTCAGACTCACGCTCGAGCAAGACAAGCAACTCCCGAGTGGTCGACGAGAACTTCCTCGGCACTGTCCAAAAGATTCGATTTGCTTACGAAGACTCACTGAACTCACAACTGCAATCACAAGTGGCGCGCGACAATGGCCTGCCTGTGGCTATCAAGCCTCTTGAGCTGCCTTCGGCCATTACACCGTCCTTGCCTGCCGAGACGCCCGTGCTCAAGCCTCCGCTCAACACAACAATTCTCATTCAAGAGGACCGACCAGAAGCAGGTGGTGTTGCCGATCTCTTCGAGGGCACCGTCGGTGCGCTGGGCGAACTGTGCGATGCAGTTGAACGGGCCGCGCCCATGTGGCTCGGTGAGGTCCTCCTGCGAAACCAGATTCCCCACAAGGATATCTCCAAGATCAGCTTCGTGCTCGAGCCGTGGCAGCCTGACGGCGCGGGCGCGGACGCCGACAAATACACTCCTCTGCCTAGCATCGCTGCCGATGGTAACAACCGCCTCAATGCTAACAGGATGTTGCGGGCGAAGAAGATCCTGGCATACGTCGCTGAGCGCATCGAGCCTGGCGTTGATCAAGAGGAGAAAGACAAAGAGGGCGCGTTGAAGCCGGAAGAGTACTTGGAGCTCTGGTGTCATAACCAGGTAAGTGATACATAGTACATGCGACTATCGTATGCTTGACAGAACGCTAACATGATATCTCCCAGATCGTCCCAGCCAACATGACCCTCGCCACCATCCGCTCCTCCATGTGGCGCGGCGGCGGCGACGTCCTCCTCTACTACAAATCCAACGGCCGCAAAGAGATCAAGCACACTCCCGCGGTCAATTCTCCGCTCTCGCCAATACCTGCTGCGGGCCAGGAAACGCAGCAGCAAGCTTCGAACCTTCCATTCTCGCCACCTCCGCAGGCCCAGCAGGCGCAGGAAGAAGCCAAGGTCGCGTCTTAGGGAGGCGTGTTCTTTCGGTCCGCGTAAAGATGTTGTTGTGCCGATCAGTGTTGTAGATAGTCGTCGTGGGGTTGTATATAATTGGTAATACTTTGTCCGCGAGGACGCAACGTACAGTTGGGTTTCCAGTTTCCTCGTGGTTTCCAGGGTTACGGTGTATGAGTCCCTGCTTGGTGGACTCTTGCGATTAGTGAGACTCGAGGATCTGGATGATTGCTGCCGAGATAGACCGCATGCTTGGTGTCTTAGTGCTGTGATAGTATCGTTGTCTCGTACAAGCAGCTGTCGGTTCGCCACAAGACCAGATCAGATATAGCGGAACATATTCTCTCTAACACTCCTCTTCATAGACACAGGCTGAGAGAGAAACAAAAAGTCAGTAACAAAATCCCACGTGACACATTCCCATCATTGATCAAACGTACCTGGCCACCCTCCAACTCGACACCAGCTTCTCCTCCATCCCCTGCGAGACCAGACATTTTCTGACGAAGCTCCTCGTCCAGCTCGGCCATGGTTTTCTTTTTGGGAGCGGGTTTGTCTTGATCTTGAGGTTTCTTCTGTTCTGATGATTCGGTTTTTGATTGAGAGGGTTCTGAGGTTGAGGTTGTGCTTGAGAGGCGGATGGTTTGTTGTTGTAGGGGACGCAGAGTTGCGGCGCGGAGAGTTGTGCGAAGCATTGTTGTGGTGAGATGATGGGTGAAGTGGGATATTTTCACAGTATGATGGAAGTGAGGTCAACGCTGTCAAGCTAGCGATAAGGATTATAGAGATGTTTGGAACGGGATGTACATGTATTGTTCGCATCCCGTTGACTAACGATTTCATCATAGCTTTTCCTTTTGGTCGAGCAGAAGTCTACACATGGCGTTTCATTGCAAACCGACAACGTGGAGGACTAAAAGTGCATGTCTGACAGTATTAGCATGACGATTTTGATTTGATCATATAATAGGAATTGTATGGTATCATACTAATTTATTATGGTTGAAGGACTGCTTCCAAAAGGTAGCGGCAGCAGCAACGTAGAGTACAGAGACATGTGCAGACCTGTAAGCTGCCAACCACAAACTTCTGCTCATCGAACTTGTAACTTCAAGTTATAGCAACTTCAAACGCGACCACGATCTCACCTCCCACTCCACCACACAACACACACCCACCGCCACCATGCCCGTCGTCAAAGGTGGTGTCTGGACCAACATCGAGGACGAGATCCTCAAAGCCGCCGTCTCCAAATACGGCCTCAACCAATGGGCGCGCGTGTCCTCGCTGCTCGCGCGCAAGACGCCCAAGCAGTGCAAAGCGCGCTGGGCCGAATGGCTGGACCCCGGCATCCGGAAGATCGAATGGAGTCGCGAGGAAGACGAGAAGCTGCTGCATCTGGCGAAGCTGATGCCCACACAGTGGCGGACGATTGCGCCTATTGTCGGCCGAACTGCGACGCAATGTCTGGAGCGCTATCAGAAACTGCTGGACGAGGCTGAGGCGAGGGAGAGCGGCGAGCTGGGACTTGGAGGGCCGGAGGGTGGTGAGACGGCGGCGCCTAGTGCGGACGATGTCAGGAAGCTGCGACCTGGCGAGGTGGATCCGGAGCCGGAATCGAGGCCTGCGAGGCCGGATACGATTGATATGGATGAAGATGAGAAGGAGATGCTGTCTGAGGCCAGAGCTAGATTGGCGAATACACAGGGTAAGAAGGCAAAGAGAAAGGCTCGCGAAAGGCAACTTGAGGAGAGCAAGAGGATGGCACAGTTGCAGAAGCGACGAGAGCTGAAAGCGGCTGGAATCAATGTCAAGGTCACCACGAGGAAAAAGGGCCAAATGGACTACAATGCCGACATTCCTTTTGAGAGGGCGCCGGCGCCTGGATTCTATGATACCCAGGATGAGATGGCCAGCAACGAACGCTCGCGGGAAGCGTTCGATCCAAGGAAACAGCAGCTGGCGAACAAGCGCAAGGGTGATGGACAGGACGAGGGTCAAGAAACTAAAAGGAGAAAGAATGACAAGGATAGCGGAGCTGCTGCTTACGCTGCTGCGGCGAAGGCTGGACAGCTTCAAAGAATTAGGGAGGCAGAACAGAGCAGCAAGAGGAGAGGCTTGACACTACCTGCTCCCCAGGTCAGTGAGAGCGAGCTTGAGGACATCGTCAAGATGGGCATGACTGGTGATCGGGCGAGCGCATTGGCTGGAATCAGCGAGAACGATGCGACCAGAGGTCTTGTTGGAAACTACTCAAATATGGCCGGCGCAACTCCCATCCGTACACCCAGAGCACCACAAGAAGAAGACCGAATCGCGAACGAACTCAGGAATGCCCGCGCCAGGACCGAAACACAGTCAGCCCTTCTAGGCGGAGAAGCAACACCAATACACGAAGGTCTCAACACTACAGGCTATGAAGGTGTTGCACCTTCCAAGCAGGCGCTCACCACACCCAACCCTCTTGCAACACCCATGCGCCAGGGAAATATGACAGGCGCAACTCCTCGAGGACCTGGAGCTACTCCTATGCGCACGCCGCGTGACAACTTCCGCCTCAACCCTGAAGACGGCAGCAGGCAACTAGTAGGCCAAACACCACGCGACATTCGCCTGCAAGAACAAGCGGCCCGTAGCTCATTACGTGGAAAGCTCTCCAGCCTTCCTAAACCGAGAGAGATGGAGTTTGAGCTCGACCTGCCCGAAGAACAAGTAGAGCTTTCTGCCGCTGAAGCCGATGCTCTTCAGAAAGAAGATTCTGCCGCACGCGACAGACGTAACGCTGCTCTTGCTGAAGCCGCCGCATTGGCTGACTTCAAACGTCAAACTCGTGTTGTACAGAGGGGCCTGCCTCGTCCGAAGGCCATCGACCTTGATGCCCTGCTGAAGGTGGCCCACGCCACAGCTGACCCTATCGCTCGCCAAATTGCTGAAGAATCGGCGCTCCTCATCGCGCACGATGCGGCCAAATTTGGTGGCGCACGTGTGAAGAACCCCCCCAAGGCCGTCTTGAATGCCCTCGACGAGGAGAGCATGCAGAAAGCACAAATGGAGGTCATCCTCGAAATGGGCCAGGATGCATCTGTCCGGTCACAGTTCGGTTCAGCCTTCGCACGTGAGTGGCAAAACGCACACGATGCTGGTGGCAAAGTCCTTCCCGGACTTGCAGGCTACGCAGAGGACGAGCTTGACGAGGAGCAACTGTTGACAGAAGCCTTCGACAATGTACAAGACGCACTCGGGGAATCGGCGCAACGCGGACAGACGCTGGAGAAGAAGCTGGCGAAACACCATGGCGGTTATGTCGAGCGTGCGCGCAGATTGCGAGCAAAGATCAACGAGGCGGCAGAGTTCCTGGAGAAGACTACATTGGACACCAGCACAGCGCGGACAGCACAGTATGCAGAGAACGCGGCTTTGCAGACACGCTTGGAGGGTTTGAGAGAAGAGGTCAGCTTTGTGAGGAAGCGCGAGCGAGAGGCACAGGAAGTGTACCGACTAAGAAAGGGAGAGCTGGAATCGCTAGCGGTATGAGTGGATGAGAGGTTGGTACTACTAGATTTGTAAATGTACGTTTGTATACAGCAGATGGGCAGAAAGTGAGGGCTGCTTCAATGCAAGCCGGTCGTGCCTTCCTTCACTCTGAAGCGTGTTGTTGCCTTCATTTGTTTGCCTTCCAATTTTAAGATTGCCACACACACATCTCGTAACGTGAGTGTGTTATTAACATCAACAAACCTCGTCAAGACCAATGTTTTCGAAAAGACCAGCATACAACAAGATCGAAGACGAGCTCGCCGAGGAGTACCCAAACGCCAGCGTCAGCCGTCACGAGGGTACAGCTTGTAAGCCGCATTTTTGCGCCTGCCCGCTAAAAATTCATGGCGCGCTTCAAGACCCTCATCATTGTCCGTGGCGGAACGTCTGCTACTACAACTCCATCTACTCTCCACCTCGCATCAAAGAACCCTTGAACTCCTTGGAAACCCTCTTGGGCTCACGGCTCCATATCAAAGACGACCGCCCGCCGCGCCAGCCCCAGCGCATTCACAAAATGGCCGAGTCCAGATTCAAGAGGCAGAAGGTCTCCGATGAGACCAGCGCCGCCGCCGACAAGGCCAACCCTTACCTGGCCCACATGCACGACAACGGCAACGACGATGCCGAGTCAAATGGCTACTCCAACGGTGGCGCCTCTTCTGCGCTCGACTCTTTCCAGCGCCACGCCACAACCGCAAAGGGTGCGATGAAGGCTGAGGATGGCCCCAAGAACCCTTTCAACGGCAACCAGCTCTCAGACCGATACTTCAGCATCCTCAAGACTCGTCGCGATCTCCCTGTGCACCAGCAGCGTGCCGAGTTCCTCGAGCTCTACCAAAAATCACAAATTCTGGTATTCGTCGGTGAGACTGGTTCCGGTAAAACGACACAGATTCCTCAGTTCGTCCTCTTCGATGATCTGCCGCAATCGCAAGGCAAGATGGTTGCCTGTACACAGCCGCGTCGTGTGGCCGCCATGTCGGTCGCGCAGCGTGTGGCGCAAGAGATGGACGTTACATTGGGCGAGGAGGTCGGTTACAGCATTCGTTTCGAGGACATGACTGGCCCGAAGACCATCATGAAGTACATGACAGATGGTATGCTGCTGCGTGAGGCGATGAACGACCACGACTTGAAACGCTACAGCACAATCATTCTCGACGAAGCCCACGAACGTACGCTTGCCACGGATATCCTGATGGGTCTGTTGAAGGAGGTTGTGAAGAGGAGGCCTGATCTCAAGATCATCATCATGTCTGCCACGCTTGACGCACAAAAGTTCCAGAAGTACTTTATGAACGCGCCGCTTCTTGCTGTGCCCGGTCGTACTCACCCCGTCGAGATCTTCTACACTGCGGAGCCGGAGAGGGACTACGTCGAGGCAGCGATCAGAACAGTATTGCAAATCCACGCCACAGAACCGGAGGGTGACATTTTGCTTTTCCTGACTGGTGAGGAAGAGATTGAAGACGCGTGTCGGAAAATCAACTTGGAGGCGGATGACATGATCAGAGAAGCCGACGCAGGACCATTGAAGTGCTACCCACTCTACGGTTCGCTTCCTCCACACCAGCAGCAGAAGATCTTCGAGCCTGCGCCCAAAGCCTTCAAGCAGGGCGGCAGACCTGGCAGGAAGGTCGTCATCTCCACCAACATCGCCGAAACATCGCTTACCATTGACGGTATCGTGTACGTGGTCGACCCTGGCTTCAGCAAGCAGAAGGTCTACAACCCTCGTATTCGTGTCGAGTCTCTCCTGGTTTCCCCTATCAGCAAAGCTTCAGCCCAGCAGCGTGCTGGTCGTGCTGGTCGTACCCGCCCTGGTAAGGCATTCCGCCTGTACACCGAGGCGGCATTCAAAAAGGAGCTCATTGACCAGTCATATCCTGAAATTCTGCGCTCCAACTTGTCATCAACAGTGTTGGAGCTGAAGAAGCTCGGCATTGACGATCTCGTTCACTTCGATCTTATGGATCCTCCTGCGCCAGAAACTCTTATGCGCGCGCTCGAGGAGCTAAATTACCTTGCTTGTCTCGACGACGAGGGTGAGCTGACCCAGCTCGGCCAGCTCGCTTCCACCTTCCCTCTCGACCCTGCTCTTGCAGTCATGCTCATCAGCTCTCCTGAGTTCTACTGCAGTAATGAGATGCTTTCCATGACTGCTCTCATCTCCGTTCCTCAAGTTTTCGTCCGCCCTGCGGCTGCACGCAAACGCGCCGACGAGATGAAGGACCTCTTCGCCCACGAGGACGGTGACCACCTTACCATGCTCAACGTCTACCACGCTTTCAAGTCACCCGCCGCACAGGAGAACGCAAAGCAATGGTGCCACGACCACTTCCTCTCTTTCCGTGCTCTGCAGCAAGCCGACAACGTCCGCATGCAGCTCAAGCGCATCATGGAGCGCGAGGAGATCGAGCTCGTGTCCACACCCTTCGAGGACAAGAAGTACTACGAGAACATCCGCCGTGCGCTCTGCGCCGGTTTCTTCATGCAGGTCGCAAAGAAGGACACCTCTGGCAAGAACTACAGCACTGTCAAGGACAACCAGAGCGTCCTCCTTCACCCTTCGACCGTCCTCGGCCAGGACAGCGAGTGGGTTTTGTACAACGAGTTCGTGCTCACCAGCAAGAACTACATCCGTACTGTCACTGCTGTGAAGCCTGAGTGGCTGCTGGACATCGCGCCGATGTACTACGACATTGACTCACTGCCCAAGGGTGACGTCAGGACTGCGCTGCAGCGCACTGCGGATAGGATGAAGAGGCGTGAGGCTGTGAGCAAGGGCAAGAGGTAAATGTTGAATGTATGAAAGCGCTTTTAGCTTGATGCAGTGTGGCCGACGGCAAGCTGTTCGGCCACGAATGCATATTCAGATAGAGGGAGAGATGATCGATTTGAACCGAAGGTCACCTCCATGACAAATAATTACATCCGCGGCACTATAATTCTGTGTTCCTATTTCTTTGCATTAATACAGCCTGGTATATTCCAGTATCCCAAAGGATAGTACCTCCTACCTTGAGTACATGTGTTTCAATATATCTACATGCATAGTCTGCCGTAGAAGTTCACATGCAAGTAATGACAAGCGGCACGTGCTCGCGCGTTTCGTCATTGATGATGGATGTCCCGCCTCGAGGCCGATCGCGTTCCTGCTGATGCCTGCCTGCCTAATCCATACCATTAAAAATGATACTTCCACTGTGTCGCGCGAGGTAGCGAACCATTCACCAACAGATATCCCGCTGGACCTGACACACGATGGGTGTCACCGGCTTATGGTCCATCGTCCAGCCATGCGCCCGCCCAACCAAGCTCGAAACGCTTAATCGCAAGCGCCTCGCCGTCGACGCTTCCATCTGGATCTACCAATTTTTGAAAGCCGTACGCGATAAAGAAGGCAACGCTCTGCGGAACAGTCATGTCGTCGGTTTCTTCCGCCGCATCTGCAAGCTCTTGTACTTCGGCATCAAACCTGTATTCGTCTTCGATGGCGGCGCGCCGGCGCTCAAGCGCAATGTCATTCGCGCGCGCAAGCAGAGAAGAGAGGGTCGTCGGGATGATGCTGCTAGGACGGCTGGAAAGTTGCTTGCGGTGCAGATGCAGCGGAGAGCTGAGCAGGAAGAGCAGAAGAGGAAAGAGCAAGGATCTCGGCCAGCCGTTGTCGAGGAAGAGGCTGTGCGCGATGAGGATCTGGTGTACGTCGACGAACTGCAAATGACGCAGCAAGAGAGGCAGCAAAACCGGAAATTCAGAAAGACGGACGCATACCACCTCCCAGAGCTGGACGTCTCGATGAACGAGATGGGCGGGGAGAACGACCCGAGGATCATGAGCATAGAAGAGCTGCAAACTTACGCCCGCCAGTTCGACACCGGCGAGGACATCAATGTATACGACTTCTCCAAAATCGACTACGATTCGCCGTTCTTCACCTCTTTGCCTGCCTCCGATCGGTATAATATTCTCAATGCCGCGCGTCTGCGGAGTCGTTTGCGTATGGGACATTCGAAAGAGCAGCTTGATACTATGTTTCCTGATCGGATGGAGTTCTCGAGGTTCCAGATTGAGCGGGTTACTGAGAGGAATGAGTTGACGCAGCGGTTGATGAATATCAATGGTGCGGACGATATGGCGTTTGGAATCAATGGTGTTGGCAGAGTTTCGGGTGAGAAGGGTAGAGAGTATGTGCTGGTGAAGAATGATGGCGTCGAAGGTGGCTGGGCTTTGGGTGTGGTGAGCAATGAGGGAACTTCGGCTAAGGAAGCTATCGACATCGACAAGCCCGAGCCTGTCTTTAAGGATGAGTCGGAAGAGGAAGAGTTTGAGGATGTGGCTATCGAGGGCCTCAATCGTCTGCCCAAGTCGATGAGGAGAGAACAGCGGCATAGCGACGATACGACGAGGCAACGACAAGCATTCTACCGATCAAGACGATCCGGGACAAAGCGTAAGCCTAAGCGACCTGCGCGAGAAGATTCCAATTCACTTTTTGTGGCCGAGCATCCGGAGGAGTCAGAAGAAGACGTTGAAGAACAGGGTGAGGATCACGACCTATTCGACGAAGGCAGCCAGGTGGACGAAGACGAAGAACTCCAACGAGCAATCGCTATGTCGATGCAGAAAGACGATGTTGATGATGCCGGCCAGGATCAGGCTCAATCGGAAGAAGAAGACGACATGCTCGAAGTATTCAATCAGTCAGCCGTCGAAGAAGCAAAGCCTTTGCCCAAAGGCAGTGGACGATCCATTGCCAACATTGTTAACAAGCGCGCCTTCGCAATTGCGCCCGAGTCGCACGAAGTGACTTCCTTCGGCGTACCAGCGCCACGGAGTGAAGACGGCAACAGTGACAGCGACGATGCTATGGATTTCCAAGCGGCTCTTGCTGAAAGTAGACGAGGCAAAAGGAAAGCTTCTCCTCCAGGACCAAAGTTCAACAATGTTCAGCCTCGGACCCAATCCAAGCTTGCACCTCAAACCGAACCAAAACCTACCGCTGTTGCGAAGAACCACGGCTTTAGTGGCCCTCTGCCCTTCGAAAAGCTGGATCTCGGAACCAGTTTACTTGGTAAGAAGAAAATGGAAGAGCGTAAGGAAGAAACAGCAGGTGGATTCGAGAATCCTGCGCTCGCCGAGAAGAAAAAGAAGCCGGCTGAGCCTCTTCCTCCTTGGTTCAGTGGGGATGTGGAGGCGGATATGAAGAAGCAGAAAGAAATCGACGATGAAGATCGAAGGAGAGCCAGAGAGTTCAACAAGCAGTTTCGATTCGACGATCGGGGAGGGAGTACTCTTGCTCATGATACGAATGCTGTGATTGATCTCGACGCTTACGATGAAGAGGAGCCAAGGAAGGTCATCGACTTGGATGCTGACGAGGAGCGGGCTGAGGGAGATGATTTCCAGCCTGCTGATGAAAATCAGAATGAGGATGTTGAGAGTCAGCCGATAGCTGGAGACGAACCCCAGCGTATGGGCGATGTTGCAGACGAAGTACGCGCGCGACCTCCGACACCAGGTGAGCCAGATCATAGGCAGCCTACTCCGCCTGAGCCTGCCGCGAAAGTACCTTTCATGGAGGCGGATAGTGGTGACGAGAGCGATTCGTTCGTTCCACGGCCTGACGAGATGACTGAAGATTTGGAGAAGGTCTCGCTAGAGGCACAGCGTGCCAAAGCACCATTCGAAGACGACAGCGAGGACGAAGTCGTCATGGTCAACTCAGAAGCAGATGTTGGTGCCAAGGTCGGCGACGAATCTAACGCGGTACACTCGACTAGTCAAAATGTAGCCGCCGAGGGGACGGTACCAGAGGCTACAAGAGATGCGGCGAGCGACGAGGATGAGGCAATTGCTTGGAGTGAAAGCGAGGATGAAGCTACAAAAGCCTCTAAGGCTTTGAAAGAGAAGTCAGCTGAGCCTGCTGGTGGATATTTACGACCCGCAACACGCTCACCATCAGCCGACTTCGAAGACGTAGACATGAGTGCAAAGGCCAAACCTGCACCGACGTCACGCGTAACTGACGAGCCGGTCTTCGAGCCTGATGACGCTGACGACGCGCATATACTTGGTTTCGATCAACAGGATGATCTTCAAGCTGGAGACGTCTTAGAAGAAGACTTCGATGACTTCTCGGATCCAGAAGACATGGAAATCATGCGCGCTTTGGCTCAAGAAGCCGAAGAACATGCCCGTTTCACCAGCGAGCTCAACAACAAATCGACAGCACAGAACATCGCAGACTACGAGAACGAGTTGAAGCAGTTGCGCAACCAGCAAAAGAAAGACCGCAGAGATGCGGACGAAGTAACGCACATCATGATTACCGAATGCCAACAGCTCCTGCGCCTCTTCGGTCTGCCATATGTCACCGCACCAATGGAAGCCGAAGCCCAATGCGCCGAGCTCGTGCAACTAGGTCTTGTCGATGGCATTGTCACTGATGACAGCGATTGCTTCTTGTTCGGAGGCACCAGAATCTACAAGAACTTCTTCAACCAGGCCAAATTCGTCGAATGCTACCTCGCTTCTGACTTTGAGAAAGAATTCGACCTCACGCGCCAAAAGATGATCGATGTCGCCCATCTGCTGGGCTCAGATTACACCGAAGGACTTCCAGGCGTCGGCCCCGTCACAGCGCTCGAGATCATCGGCGAATTCCCTGGTTTGAACGACTTCAAGACCTGGTGGGAAGGCGTGCAGTCTCAGAAAACCACGAAGGAAGACGACAAAGGCAACCCATTTCGCAGGAAATTCAGACGCAATGCTACGAAGCTGTTCCTACCGCAGTTCTTCCCGGACACCAAAGTTAACGAAGCCTACACTGCGCCGGAAGTCGACTCTGACCCGCAGCCATTCCAGTGGGGTGTGCCGGACCTTGATGCGCTGCGAAGCTTCCTGATGGCGACGATTGGTTGGTCGCAGGAGCGGACGGATGAGGTTCTTGTTCCGGTCATTCGTGATATGAATCGTCGTATGGACGAGGGTACGCAAGCGAATATCACGAAGTTCTTCAATGGTGCTGTTGGCGTTGGTGCTGCTGGAAAGGGACCTGGTGGTGAGGCGTTTGCACCCAGGAAAAGGCTTGCGGGTGCGAGTAAACGAATGGGTGGCGCGCTGGAGCGAATGGCGGCGCAGGCTGAGAAGAGAAGAAGTGGTGGGCGAGTGGAGGATGGAGAGTCCGCTGATGTGGAGCCTGAGGGTGAGGAATCCGGCGCACAGCAGTCTGCTGACACTGGTGTCCCACCAAAGACTAAAGGCAGGAAGCGAAAGCAGCCGGTCGCCGAAGCCGAAGACAATGTGGGAGATGACGACGAAAGTGAATTTGAGGAGCCTCGAAGGAAAAGTAGGAGAGGTAGAGGGGCTGCAAAGTCTGCTAGGGGTAGAGGTAAGAAGAAAACTCATGCTGAGTGATGATGCGCTCCGGACTGCAGTGGTCACGTACAACGAAAAACAAGCATCTGTGTATACTCGCGTCTCATGGAAACATCGGTCTTTTCATTACGTTGTTATTCATTATCCACTCTCTCCGCCGTCAACCACCTTCCCAGCTCGTACTCGTCCTGGACAGATTGATTCGTCCGAAGGCCTTCTGGATCCCCACCAAGGGCGAGCCAAGCTTTGTCCTGGCCAGACATTGCTTGTGCCCTCCATGTAAGTACAATGTCAGATCTTTCCAGACAGCATGACGGATATTCGCGTCGATCCCATTCCTCCCAGATCTTCATCTTTGCATGCCCTGCAGCCGGATCATAATGGTCCCAAACGATGTCGCCAACGTTACCCTTCATCAGCAGATACCGTGCATAGACAAAGAAGCCAATCATGCAATCATGGACGGAGATCGCGCAATTTTCAAGGCCAGGCAAGTTGATCCTAACACAATATTCTGCGTCTTTGACGTAGATCTCGTACGAAACTCGTCCAAGACTGTGAATCCCTGACCCGTACTCCCACCGAATGCTTGGCCATCCCCAGTAAAACTTGAGGTATTCTGTGTCATCGTTGGGGAATCCAGGTTGCTTTGACATGAGGTCTACCGATACGTCGTCAATGAAGCGGGTCTCGTGAGAGCCAGTCTCAAAGCTAGTTCGTGTACGCAGAGCGTAGCTCACGCGTTGATATGGTTCACCAAGAGCAGTGAGTAGTTTCGCAACACGGTAGAGGTCTGGCGCGCTCCAGAAGTAGAAGCAACAATGGTGGATGTACATGTTTTCCCACAGACTTTTGGCTTCGTCGTGGACCTCCTTGCAAGTAAGCAACAGGTTACGATAAGCGGAAAAGTCGTTGTCCGGCCATTCGTGGGTGTGATGGTATGTTGTCAGATCCGCCACTTGGCGCTGGCGGTCGAGGGTGAGGTCGGTGAAGAGGTAGTCGTTTACGTTGAGGCGGACCTCTTTTGGCAGTTTCATCAGGGGAAATTGGCGCTCGTTTTTCGCATGGAGTGAAGATAGCTTTGTTGTTGGGAGGCCGTCTTCGGACTCGTCGAAGTCGCTCGTAAGGTCTGGATCATCTTCGTCTGCCAGCTCTCCGGTGCTGAGGAGTGAGGTTCGGTCGCTCATGTCTGAGGTGCGGGACCGGCTGAAGTGACACGCGAGCGAAGTGAGACGAGCGTGAGCTCGATGCGATATACGGCGTGGGCTGTGTGCTTTCTCGGGAACGTGTGAGATGTCGTGGTATTTGAGTGGCAAGAGAAGCGGAGTGAAGCGCGTCGAGCCACATCAGGCAGCAGGCAGAAAGCCAAGCTTGTCGCGTACGATCGTTCCTTCCGAATGAATGTCAACTTGAGCACAAAACCGAAAGAGCCGCCGTGACAAAAACATTGAGCCATTAGACGTTCATTTGTTCATACATTTCCCCTTATTTGTGCTGTTTGTCCTCCGACTAAGAAGATCCCTGCAATTCCTGTCCCATACCGCCAAGCGTGACCATCTTGGTAACCATGTACTCGTCAATACCGTACTTGCTGCCCTCACGACCGAAGCCAGACTGCTTCACGCCACCGAACGGCGCCGCAGGGTCTGAGATCAGACCTGTGTTGACACCGACCATGCCGACCTCGAGCGCCTCCGCGACTCTGTAGCAGCGTTGGATGTCCTTGGAGAAGAAGTATCCTGCAAGACCAACCTCGGTGTCGTTGGCCTGGGCGATGACTTCAGCTTCAGTCTCGAAGGGGAAGAGTCCCGCGACAGGGCCGAAGGTTTCGTCATGTGCGATGGCCATGTTGGGTGTCATGTCACGGATGACTGTTGGCTGGAAGAAGTTCTCGCCGAGCTCAGGGACCTTGTTGCCACCAGTGAGGACCTTACCGCCCTGCTTCACAGCATCCTCAATGTGCGATGCAACCTTGTCGACCGCACGGTCGTGGATCAGAGGACCGTGAGTAATACCCTCACCGTAGCCGGAGCCGAGCTTGAAGTTGTTGACCTTGGCAGTGAAAGCCTCTGCGAATTTGTCGTAGATGCCCCTCTGCACGTAGATCCTGTTGGCGCACACGCATGTCTGGCCTGAAGAGCGGAACTTGGACATGATAGCACCTGCTACAGCGGCGTCCAAGTCGGCGTCGTCGAAGACAATGAAGGGTGCGTTGCCACCAAGCTCGAAGGAGAGCTTCTTCAGTGTGTTGGCTGACTGCTTCATGAGAAGCTTGCCAACGCCAGTGGAGCCAGTGAAGGAGACCTTGCGGACGACATCAGATTCGGTGATAGCTGCGCCGACCTCGGGAGTGTTCTTCATGGCTGTGACGATGTTGACGACGCCTGCAGGAATGCCAGCCCTGTGAGCAAGCTCCGCCAATGCGGCGGCTGTGAAAGGTGTCTCGCCGGGAGACTTTGCGACGACTGTGCAACCTGCTGCAAGAGCAGGTCCGATCTTGCGAGTGATCATAGCAGCGGGGAAGTTCCAACTGCAGCTTTGTCAGTATTTGCCCCAACTTTCGTACTGACGGATTGACTTACGGTGTGATCAATCCAGCAACACCGACAGGCTCCTTCACTGTGAATACCCTGTTACCGGGCACAGTTGCGGGAATGGTGTCGCCGTATACTCTGGGTGCCTCCTCGCTGAACCACTCGAAGAAGTTCGCAGCATATGTCACCTCGCCCTTTGCGTCCGCCAAAGGCTTTCCGTTCTCCCATGTGATCAATGTCGCCAGGTCCTCGCTGTTCTCGACCATCAACTGGTACCATTTCCTCAGCATCTTCGAACGTTCGCGGCCCGTTGTCTTTCTGAACGACACAAGCGCCTTCTCAGCGGCCTGGATAGCATCTGTGACATCCTCCTTGCTCATCTCCGGCATAGTTCCGATCACCTTGTGAGTGGCCGGGTCGGTGACCTCGAAGGTCTTGCCGGACTTTGCGTCGACCCATTGGCCATTGACGTAGGCTTGTGACTTGAGCAAGCTCTTGTCGTTGAGAGAGGGTACTGAGTGCTGCATGCTGGCGTATGTTCGTGAAGGCAAGACGCTCAGGCGGTTCGTGTGCTGGATGTAGGAGCGAAGGGCGGGTTTGGAGGTGACGGCGCGGAAGAGCGGCTGCATGGTGACGACTACTGACGGTGATGCGTTGATTGATGTTTAGCGGGACCAGGGACGTAAAGGAGGGGAAGAGGGAGAGGGGACGAGGTGCTTTAAGTCATTCTTCGGGGAGAGCGGGTTCTCTTTCTTGCTAGGCGGTTTGCCTTGGGCTGCCGATGTTTCGCGGAAGAGTAAACCGCTCTCGCAACTGGAGCTCGGGCCTACATCGATAATGCTGCTGCGATGATGTCGCTAATCGCTATCTGTGGGGTAAATACCATTGGCCGAGAACACAGAACTGCGTCTGGGAGAGGGCTGGGACGCCTTTCAGCCAATGTGAAGTGTTTAATCGTAGTAGATGACAGTACTTTATGCAGTTTCGTGTCATCGCGATTGTAAGATCCCATACAAAGGGCATGTACAGGCGGTGCATGTTTCCACAAAACCGCGCCCAAACCACGCTACAGCTCCAGGATTGGGGATGGCTTGTTACCCTTTTGGGCAGGTACATGCGGATATGGTTTGTCTTTCGTGTCTTCACGCTCTCGTTATCTCGTCTGCTTTACAACTGTGACTGCTTTCCTTGAAAACTCTGCAGGCTGTGTGAGCAGGCAGGGAGGGCTTTTGATATTGACTAACTTGACAGAGGTACATACTTGCTTAGGTCCTCTTGTTGGCAACATGTCAGCTTATGCTCACGCTTCCATCAGATCAAAAGCACAGAGTGCGAGAGTCTGTGGGAGTATATGCTGAGCGAAACCAGTCCTGTAATGGTCCCGGTATTCGATGTGCTGGAAAGACAAGCTCAGTCTTCTCATGCAATTCGGAACACTATGTCCTATCGAACCATATCATCTCGCCATCTGGCAGAGTGTCCTCCAGCAGGATAGCCATCTTCGTCGCCCGGACACTATCACCATTCCCACCATGAGTGCCGAAGACAAACTGTGCTGGCAAATACTCATCCGGACTTCCACGCGTGGGCACAAGGATAGCGATCATGTTCGAGCGCATGGACGAGCCCTTCTCGTCCGCGTCCTGCCAAGTCCGCACATGCTCGAATGTGATTGAACATGGGAACCCTCGATCTGTCGCATCGATATACAGACCTTCGTCTCGTCTTTCGACTTTGAAAATCCCGTATCCGGCGTTGACATAGCTTCCGACGAAAGCATCGAGAGCAGGGACTGGCTCTTCCGATCCTTGATCAGACTTGAGGCTCTCGCGCACCTCTTCAAGCTCATCCTTGTTATCGCTGTCATCCTTGGCCAGTTTCTGGGTTTGCAAAGCTGCCCAGTCGGGTCGATCTGCTTCAGGGATGCCGAGAGCTGCATCAATGAGTTCTCTCGCAAGGATCCAGGTGATCTGCTCCGCTCCATCCGCGTTGCCCAGAATGACCGCACCAAATCCGTGGGCAGGCAGGAAGAAATGCGACGAGCCAAAGCCATCGATGAGTCCCTCGTGTATGACTACCTGATGTCCACGGTAGTAATATGTTCCCCAGCCCAGGCAGTATAGCTCCGGCGAGCAGAAAGGATCGGGATCGTTGTCTTCTGTATCAGTCATTATGCGAGGTTGAATAAGGGCTTTTCGTGATCCGGCTGAGATTGGATGTCGGCTGTGCAGCATCGCTTGGACGTATTTGATGTAGTCTGCTGCTGATGTAACGATGGATCCTGCGCCCTGACCTTCTGGCGAGTCGAAAGCATCGAACTCATCCCAGGTGTCATTGTCTTCGTCGAATTGATGGCCCGAGGCAAGGCGACTGCTCTTGCCTGCTGCGATGGCGGAGGAGGCTTGGAGGTAGGTCGATGTCATGCCCAAAGGCTCAAAGAACTTTTCGTGAAGAAATGTCGAGAGAGGCTTTCCGGTCTTCACTTCGACCAAGTGAGAAGCAACTGTGAACATCATGTTGTTGTAGAGCATGTACTTCTGCTTTTCTGGCGCTGCCATCGGCAAGTTTCGCATTTTTCGCGTGATCGTGCGAGGAGTGTCGGGCTGCGCGGCTCCGACTCCAAGGTATGAGAGATCGTGTCTATTGTGGTGGTCAGAATCTCTAGAATGAAAGGCACCGGTCGCGACGCCACACTCACAAGGCCATTCCGGTTCTGTGGCTCAAGACATCCTCGACTGTCGTTCGCTTGGTAAGTTCTGGCGTTGGCATAACAAAGTCATCTGGAAGAAGTTCATGCATTGGTGTCGTCCATTGGACTTCCGGGAAGTTCTCATTGTCCTCTACTAGCAGCGCGACAGATGCAGCTGTCAGAGATTTGGAAGATGAGGCAATGTCATACAGCGTATCGGTAGTGGCGGCTTTTTGTGATTTCCGAGACGATACTCCAAACCCAGCGGAGGTGATGGTGTCGTTTTGGCATATCGAAATGCTTAGGCCTGGCAAGTGGTATGTTTCCATCAATGCCTCGACATGCTGACGGAAAGCGGAGGTGTTGAGGAGGTCCATTGTTAGATTAGGAATCGCAGGTGTTTATTGTTCTCAAGCTTGTCTAGAGATCATTGCGCAAGACACGTTTGCTATCGAGAAATGGATTGCATCCTGTATAGACACGTTCTCCTCATTTAGAGTCATCTTTTGTCATCTTCAAGCTGCGGCTGAAGTTGGACGTCAGCGTATTATTGAAACCCTAACTACGATTTGACTCTACCGTTATACTCTAATACTGTAGGTTGCGGTGCGCCTCCGCAATTGCAACAGTAAAGTATCGAGCTGTATTATTATTTCTGATCGTACTGTGTTGCAAACGATGCTTGCAAGCTACGAACGTTGACTTGCTGCGCAAAAGCAAAGCCCCCACGCCTGATCTTCTACCCAGCACCCCGTCACGAGGCAGTGCCTTTGCCTGGACGTTCTCGTTACATCGCTCGCATCGATAATTTGATATCAAGGGGTCTGGTGTCCATTTTACTGAGTTCGCTTCCTGACTCAGAGGCTGCTGCTGTCGATCGCAGAGCGTCGTCATAAAAAGACGTTGTCGTCACGGGTACCAGCATGCGGATAGCCCTAATCCTGATCTTAGGGTTCATTATCAGATAGGCCAGCGTTGCCCTGACTAACTCAATCTATCCCTGACACGATGACATTTTTCTGAAGTTCGGCTCTGGCGAAGTAGTGGCCAAGGGCTCGACCGTTGGTAGACTGCTCAAAAGTCATGCAAATGGTGTCTATTGCGTTACATCGGCGGCGAACGCCGGATACTCCAGGTCTCTGGGTGGTCGGATAGTGGCTGGAAGCCTGAAAACTGCTAAGTACGATTTCGGTTTGCTGCGTATAGACGATTTGCTTCCGGCATGTAGTGATCGCACCTAGGGTTTACGATAGGGTTTACTGTTGGGGACCACATTATGGGGAATGGACATACGAAACGAGAGTGCATCTGAAACATCGCGCAACTACATACTGTATATATATTAAAATTGTGGTACCGAGGTCTTCTCCTCGCCGACGAAAACACCCGGTCCCTGCTTTGCGAAAATGTCTGCTGGGACAGGCACGCCGCACAGCACGGAAAAGCGAAGGATTCCGTCCGGTTTGTTGGGGAGGCAAATTCCGAACTGACTCGTCTCCTCTGCGTAGCGATGTATCTAGCAAGCAGATCAAAGATCGACCTCGAAGGTCACGGGTGCTGGAGTGGACATTGAGCATTGTGGTGTACCAGGTACATTGACTCGCACCCCTACTCGAAGGCGTGCACATACGCAAATTTGATGGCGTGAGCTCTTCTGTACCACAAGAGCCACAGTACCGCTACCTCCAATAACCTGCAAGGTACCGGGAGCCACGGAAAGGTGTCCTCCGTGGAAAGCAAACGCAAAATTTGGCTTGCCTAATTGACACACTGGACAGAGGCTGCAATGAGTTTGATTCGTTCGCGTAGACCTAGCGCCCTATAGGCAACGGAGTTTTGACAGCATTTGGCAAACGCTGCGAGTTTCGTAATTGTTCCTGTGGGAGCGAACCCTCGAGGGATTTGGGCGGGGAGTTGACAGGTGACAGGCGACAGGCGACAACTCCGGTGACTACCTCCTACTAACCTCACCCGTTGAGCTGGAAATGTCGATGTACAAGAATGCACACGTTCGTGCACTTGGCACCCTTGCTGGTTCGCATGGAAGTGGTCGCCGGTGTGGTATAGCACCGTATAGGGCAACATAGCGGCTTTGGCACGAGAGAATGCATGGAACCCCTGGCCACACTACTTCTGGGGTTGAACTGCCGGTTCCTGGGAAGTGGAGGACAAAATGTCGTATTCGTGCACGAGTAAGTGCACCTTTTCGAGATCTCCTTGGCTGTGGTTTGTTGGCTCGCTCGTTGCGACAGCCGAGGGGAAATTCTAGCACTTCTGGCATAGGCAAAGGCACTACCGCACGTTGTTATTCTCGGCCCGATGGCGGTCAACCCTTTTCAAGGTTCACGCTGGTTTCTTCACGCCCACGCCGATCGACACAAGGTGCATGGCTCGAAGATACGGCCAAATTACTTTCCAACTGCCGGGGACATAGCCCAACTTCAGGCATATCCCCATCAGGTGCAGTTGCCTTGTTGAAGCACATGAAGGATGCAAAAAACCAGCTGCTGATGATATTTTTGATATAGCGACCTGATATAGCGGCCAGACTCATCTCATGCCGTGTATGTAGCAGTCGTGGCTTGCGAGGACGGCTCGATGGCGAAGATGGCCCGAGAACCTGCATGATATGTACCGTTACATATCATATGCCCCGTCTTAGAAGGCTTGAAGAATGAATCGCACCTTCCAGCTGCGTGGTTCTGGAGCAAGCCATCCACGTGCCAGCAACGCCTTGGTCTCCTGCGAGTCGCGCTTCTGCGCTATTTCAGCTCCCCTGCCGTGAACGGTTCAACACCCGGTGTCCCTAAGCCTAAGCATATGAAGGTTCAGACGAGAACCCAGCTGGTCTTTGATGCCACCCGCGGGCCGCCGCTATGTGGGCCATAACATCCAAGTAAATCGCTTGGATCACATCTCTAAACTGCCAGGTTACGTGCCCAGACCCCTGGTTTTCGAGCTTGTCGAATCATGGTACAAACGAGGCCCTGCAACGACTACTATACTTCTGTTGTCGACCCTGCCGCCTGTCGACTGGCATTGTTCTGACACCTGAAGCCTGACGCCTGGCTCTTGATTGTTCGACACTCATTTTTACTGTACACTCATTACACACGATGACGATCAAGCCCGACGGGCGTGGACCCCAAATTTTGGGTATCTACTCATTCTTCGTTGGACTTACCACGATCACACTGTTTTTGCGCCTGTACTGCCGAACCTACATTCAGAAGGCATTCGGCTGGGATGATTATTTTGCAGCATTCGCATGGGTAAGCTTTGTTGATATGAGTTTGAGCCGAGCACCTCTGACATTGAGCCTATAGGCGTTCTACATAATATTCTCGTCATGTGCGATGACGGGAGTCCATCACGGCACCGGGCAACACGCATGGAACATTCCTGCTGATGAGCTTCCCCAAGGACTGAAGGTACGGTCACGTTCATGCCACGCTGCTCCGACTCATATCAGGATGTGCGAGCTGACTCCCTGCAGTTCTGGTGGCTTTGCGAGCCTTTCTACCTGATTTCCAACATGTTCATCAAGGCCAGCATTGGCATTATGCTGCTCCGTCTTTCCGTCAACAGGATACACAAAGCGATCGTCTGGACTGTCCTCGCCGTTACGGAAATTTACAGCTTTTGTTTCTTCTTCGTCTTCTTGTTCCAATGTGTGCCGAGCGCATACTTCTGGACCCAGCTTACCGGAGGCGAGGGAACGTGCATGGATCCTTTCATCGTTGTCGGTGTATTCTATGGCTACTCCGCCATCTGCTGTGCTGGTGACTGGACATATTCGATCCTCCCCGTCTTCCTGGTTTGGGATTTGCAGATGGGCAAGAAGGAGAAGATTTCTGTCATCATGATTCTTGCTGTCGGCGCACTGTAAGTCAACATGCTCCAAGCCCTTGATGAGTACGCAAAAACTAACACGTCATGTCACAGTGCTTCAATCGCGACGGTCGCCCGTATTCCATACGTCCACACTCTCTCCAACAAAGCCGATTTCCTCTACGCAACCGCCGATGTTGCACTCTGGTCTGGCGCCGAAACTGCCCTTGGAATTACAGCTGCCTGCTGTGCAACTCTCCGACCATTGCTTCGCCAGATCATGCCCGCCCTCGGCTTCAAATCTTCCAACAATGCTTCACACGGCCTGAACACCAACACTCGCGGCGGCCAGAGCGGAAGGCACGGCCGCAGCCAGCGAGGCCCTTACGAGCGCAGCTCAAGCCGCCATGAGGAGGACGAGATGAAGCTCCAAGGCCTCGAGCACGCTCGTGGCAAGGAGTTTGGCACTTTGACCTCAGCATGGCACCCTGAAGAAAGGGACGACGATGTCGAGGTCGGAAGCAACAACTCCGAGAACATGATCATCAACACGAAGACGTCTGTGTACTATCACACGGAAGAGGAGCAGCACCAACCATCTCGAAGGGTTTGAGCTATCAGGTAGCAACGGCGCAAAAGGTTGTCATTCACTAATAATACCATGATTTTTCGACTTTCTTTATTGTATACAACGAAATTCACGACCGAAATTCCGGTAACACTTCATTCGAATCTGTCCATTGCTCAATATTTTCAAATCTCCTCAAGTTTCGTTCTGTGTCGCGCCGTGTTTGCCGTGCCTCGACCAGCTGCGCCTCGTTCGAGACTATTGCGTAGCGCTTGGACCGATCGAATGACAGAGGCCTGCGCGTGCGCCCTCCACCTTCTATCCGTTCTCTTCCGATAGTTCTTCCAAGCCAGTGAAGCCACCACCACAGCAATCTTGTGATTTTCAGCCTCATACGCATTTCAACGGGCTCTTGGAGAAGAACCTAATGACCGTTTCATCGGTCAATCTTTTCCGTCTCCCCCGGGGCGCGGAGTTCGCCTTTGTTCTGTTCTTCAGGGGTGCTTACGCAATGGTTTTTCTCAACAGCTCGTTGATGTAATAGCTCGCCCGTTGCAGCTAACGCAGTTTCTTCACAAGTCTGCACTAGCGACCGAGCGACCGTATGTTAACGATTTGTGTTTTTGTTGTTCTAGTGCTTCTACTATTAACAAGTAAAACCATATGCACGGCTCCTATGAGCACGTCGGCAGTCTCCTGCATAACTAACTACTTCCCCTTCTCCCCCCTGGACTGCCGTTGGCTCTAAACAACCACGAACTCCACCGCTCGCATCACCCTGCATACTTAGTCTACCCCACGAGCCTTCATGAAATCCACAAAGTCAAAGAAACTCTTCTTGTACCTCCTTTCCTGCGTCGTGCGGTTAACAGTCTGGATGCCGAAGTGGGAGTCGTAGTCGCCGAATTCCCAGTTATCGGCGAATGACCAAGCGTACGCGCCGATAACCTCGACGCCGTCTTCCCAGATCGCTTTGAGCACCTCGGACATGAAGCTCAGATAGTACTGGCTTCGCGGCGAGTCGAAGAGCTGGTCCGAGAGGTTCTCTTTCTCGGCTTCGTGGAAGACCGGGAACCCGAACTCGGTGATGGCGACGGGCGTGCGGTAGACGTTGTGCAGAAAATTGAGGTAGAGGCGCAGGTAGGTTGGCGTGATGTAGACGTAGGACTGCGAGCGGTAGCCGATGTTCCAGCCGAAGACGTCGGTCGTGGTCTGGTTCACGCAGTATGGGCGGTATGATGAGGAGGAGTTGCCGGCGCATTCGATGATGCTTTCTTGGGATCCGGCGACTGGAGGCGCGATGACGGTGGCTGTGTAAGGATCGACGCCCAAGAAGTCGGCTGTGCCGTTCATGTAGTCTAGATCTTCTTGTGTCAAAGGCACGTAGTCACTGATGGTCATCTTGTAGGATTCTGGGTAATCCTCGCCCAAGAAAATGGGGTTGCAGAATGGGCCGAGCTGGAAAGTGTTGAAGTGGTCCGCAGCGTACACGTCAGCCTCGCTCTCTGGGTTGCGAGGCACGCCAAAGTTGTTATTGAACTTCAAGGCTACCTTGCCAGTACCCTTCAGCTCTTCCTTGTAGAAGTGGTAGACTTGAGCGTGGGACTTGATGACATTGTAGATCGACTGGCCGTTGTTGGAGTAGAGAAGAGGCTCATTGTATGTATACCATACTGGTACACGATCCGCATAGTGAGCCATCACGATCTTCGCGTAGTTCACGAAAGCATCCGGGAATGTCTCGTTCTGGTAACCACCATTGACGTAGCCGATCTCAGCGGGCTCTTGTGCGGATGTCAGGTTCGATCCGAAGAACTGCAATGGCGTGTCAAAGTGCAGCAAGGTAACCTCCGGAATCATGCCTTTGTCGAGAATGTAGTTGATCACGTCGTTGTAATGGTCGATGCCTTGCTGATTGACCGGTGTCCCAGGCAATGCGAACGGCAGGATTCTCGTCCATGCGATACTGAACGAGAAATGCTTCACGCCCATAGCAGCGACACGTTCGATATCTTGCTGGTAGTTGTAGTAGTGCTCATTAGTGACATAATCCTTCGGTCGATCGTCTTGCACGAGAATGTCCATCAGCGATGGTGATTTGCCCTCTTCGGCAGTGGCACCCTCGATTTGACTGGCCGAGCTTGCAACGCCAAACTCGAACCCAGGAGGGAAGTTGTAGCAATCAATTGGACCGAAGTAGTCGCTTGGAGGCAGAACAAGCTCCGAAGATGGTACGGGTGTGGCCTGGATGGTTGTGCTGAAGATGGCGCTTGCAGCTTCTTGTGTGAAGTTAGGAGGGTTGGCATTGACCCAAAGTGCAGTCCAGGCAGCATTCCCGTACGGATTGTCGGAGTCAGTCGCTGACGCATTTGCGGCAGGATCCCACTTGCCCCAAGTCGTATACGACTGGCTCGGGATCAGGCTCGTCAGACTCTCAGGTGGAGGAGCATGAGTAGTCGTCGTCGTTGGTGCAGGCCGAGACGTGGCATATCGCACAGTCGATGTCATAGTGTATGAAAACGGCGTGTACGTATACTGCGGCTCTCTAGTAGTGCTGCAATCGGAGCATTGCGGACGAGGTATAGATCCATTGGCTGCTAGGTAGACCTGTTGTGCTGATGCGAAGGATTCGATGGAAAGCAACAGACTAAGCGCTGTCGCCTTCATGGTTCCAGAGCTTGATTGAAACATATTGCCAATGAATCAGAGGCGTACTGCTGGTGTTTGTTGCCATGTGCTTCTCTCGCAACATTTATATGTATTCATGTCAATTAGAGTTGCTTGGCCTCCATCATACTCTACCGTCACATTGAACTCTACCCCGCTGCGAAGAGATACACCGAGACCCGCTATACCATGTGCCGGTTGCGAGGGCTACAAAGTATAAACCCGAGGCTTTTGAACCTGCCATGGCTTCCTTGGTATGTATAAGGTTGGCTATAGTGGTGGCGCCGCGAACATCACGAATGTCTTGGAAATTGTGAATGGCAACGCCAATTCATTTCCTGGAAGTAGTATCTTAGTCTAGAGCAATGTTTCCACGAAGAGACAGAATGAAACCACAAGCAGTGGTATGGAGGCACGTGGGAGGGGTTGAGTTTGCCCTACGTCCCCGTGGGGCTCCAGGATCCTCATATTAACCGAGTCGACCGACATCGGCAGATCGACAGTCGTGTACTGGGAAAATACACATCAAATTACAAGGCAGACCAAAGATAATTTTGACGTGTGCTGGATAACCCTTGGTCTGATAGTCACCGTGGATACCTCATACCGACTGTATGCAGTACTCCTGTCCGCCGTCACTGATACCATCTCAACCCTCCGCTGAGATAAGGTCGATCGACACATTCTCGACAGTACAGCCTTCATGCTCGTAGACACCGTCCAGCACGTCTTGCGAAAATTGCTTTGCACGCGGCTTCCCATTGACCGCTTCTGGCAAGTGCGCTCCCTCAGTGTTCCGCTGATACCAGATGTTTGCGCCATACCTGCAGAACTGTTGCACGAACTCGTCTGTCCCTTCGATGCTGTTGGTCTCATCATGTATAGCCTTATAGATGAACAGCGGCGCTTGTGGAACACCGTGCGCACCCAGGATAGATTCCGTTTGCAGCAGGTGGGACAAAAGAGGGTTGTATAAGATATCCCTGCCGTCTCGGAAATAATTCCAGATCGTCTGGTTGGCGAAAATAGCGAAGATCTCTACTAGTGTGAGATCGAGACTCGAGAGGAATGTTGTCTTGTTGTATGGCCCGGCGTCTATCAATTGGTCGACAACAAATGCTCGAACCTCTGGGAATTGCGCTGTTAATCCTAGCAGTCCCAATGGGATAAGACCCGCAAAATGCCCCCCATTGACGTCGTCCAAAGCATCTGTCACATTGTGGACTATTCCACCAAGGGCAAGGCCAGAGAGCTGCAATTCCGGCGCGTACTGAATTTGCATCTCTGCCGCGAACTCACTCGCAAGACTGCCGCCAGAATAACCCCAGAGTGCGACACGGGCGTCTGATGCAAGACCCAGACTGAGCGATTTGACAGCTCGAATAGAGTCCAGCGTTGCGTGACCTTCCTGTGGACCGGCTATAAAAGCAGCAAGTGGCCCTTCGAAGTCGGGCACATTCACAAACCAGCCCTGGCCAAGTCCCCACTCGACATCTTCATACATAGCCGCGTTCCAAGGGTTTGAACCAGCGTAGTATGCCCAGCTTGGACTCTCGTCGATGTTTGGTGAGTTGTAAGGGATCTGGTACGAAAGCAGTGCATCGCTGGTGGTGTTCGAAACAGGCAAATAGAGCGTCGTCGCCGCCCATGACGCATGGTAATGCGAGTCTGTTGTGCGGTATAAGATGTGGTATGCTTGCGATACATTGACAAACAACGACGTCAAGTTCCCTGGAGCGACACGAACTCGTAGTACTGCGCCTGGAGACGCAGCTTCGAATCCTTCTGGTGCGGTATAGAATGGGTCTTGACTAGGAGGCAGCGGAGTGGAGACTGATGCTGCAGAGACGAAAGGCAGAAGTGCGTAAAGCACAACCAATGATAGTAGAGTCATTGCAAGATGACAGACAGAGAGGACTGCGGAGAGCCATGGCTGCAAGGCTCACATCTTAAATGTTTGAGACTTGCTGCAAGCGGCAGATGTCATACTGCGTATGATTCCGGTCGTACCACCGTGCCACCGCTCGCATTGCAGCGTGACATTGCAGCTGAGTGGTGTATGACGCAGGAACGTACATTCTGCTTCCCATTCACAACTTCTGCGCTTCAACATACGAGGCATAGTCAGTGTGGAAGGTCGGTGCTGCAATACGCTACTGCACAGATTTGGTGCATGTTGCGGTACGTTGAAACGTTCTTTTTGCCTTCTTGTCTCGTTTGGTCCATCTGAGCCAGAGATGCTGGAGTAGAGCAAAGTCGCAAGCCCTCCGTCAAGCGAGAGCGAGCTGAGGATGTCCTTCGTCAGCAGCACTCTCGTTAAATCGGGCCTGCACTACATCTCCATGCAGCTTTTTCACCGGAGAAAGCGGACATTTCGGCGGTATGCTACCAAAATGGCGTATTCAATCTCTGTGCTTGTATGATTGATCCAGCAGGTCTTCCATTTCGATTTGCTCCCAGCCGGCTTGGTTTCCACCATGACCCATGCTGCGTGCGTACTGCTGTCCGAAAGTAGTTGGAACATATCGTTCACGGCCACTCCATGCGGCGCGGATCTCGTCTCCCAAGCAAGACGATAGTGCGAACGCGGCCAGGACCAGGATGAGGAAGGTGGCCAGTCCGACCATCGCAAGTAAGAAGACGTTCATGGTGTTTTGTAGGGAGGAGACGAGAGTGTACAGGTTTGAGTTTGAGTTTGAGTGATGGTTGCCCTCTTGGTTCCCTTCATGCTGGTCGGTGATGAGTCGGCAGCAAGTGACTTCATAGGCCCGAATTTGCGCTAGATTTCAATCAATTGTCCATGAATTGGTACGACCTGACCTGATCTGTCTTCACAAACACACGACCACATCGAAACTCCGTCGCAATGGCTTTTCGCAAACGCAATATCGGCATTGGCCGCCAACCTGTGTCGCCTGCATCTCCTGTCACTGTCGAAGCACCAACACCTGTAGAGCAGTTGCCGGGCGTGCGACCCTCACCACTAACCTCACACCCAGTCACATCCACTGGTGCGCCTTCTATCGACGGACTACTCGGTGGCCACAGCGGCCTTGCGCTCGGCTCGAGCCTGCTCATAGGCGAGCATGACACGACTGACTTTGCGGGCGCATTGCTACGATACTACGCCGCAGAGGGTCTTCTGCAGGGCCATGTAGTGCACATCGTGGGCGTGGGAGAGGGCTGGGTCAGAGAACTGCCCGGCCTGGCAGACGCCAGATATCTGCGAAAGCAAGAGCAAGAAAAAGCTACAGACACGGACAAGGCTGCGCAAGATCGCATGAAGATCGCGTGGAGATATGAACGCCTTGGACAGACAAGCAGCGAAAGAGGTGCGTTGGTAGCTTCCCATAGCCTAGCATATCAGTACACATGTTTTTTTGCAATAGTGCTTCTTTTCATTCTCAGCACTGAGCTGACGGGTAAGTACAGTGCTCCCTGATCGCTCCATTTCATCTGCGACGCAAGACCCTACTCAGCCCGAAACACCCTTCTCGCATACTTTCGACCTCACAAAACGCCTTACTCCTCCTTCTGGCGCCAAGGTCAACCACATCCAACTCTCTCGTTCTGGGTCGCCTTTCCAGACAATCCTAGACTCCCTCAAGAGTGCAATCTCGAACTCGTCGCTCTCGACGGTTCACCGGCTAGTTATTCCCACGATTCTTTCGCCCGCTCTCTACCCACCGCATTTTGCCCAACCAGCAAACTTCATCGCCTTCTTCCACGGTCTGCGAACACTCCTACGACAATACCCAACTCGCCTAACAGCGGTGACAACTCTCCCTCTAACCCTGCACCCACGCCACAGCGCCCTCACACGCTGGGCCGAGACTCTGAGCGATGGAGTCCTTGAGCTCACGCCTTTCCCACATCTCATGGACGCCAATCATCCTTCACACTACGCCACCTCAACTTCTGCGAAAGAAGAGCAGCCGCAGGGCATGGTGAAGGTGCACAAGCTGCCTTTGGTTACGGAGAGAGGTGAAGGCGGAGCTGGCGCTGGAAATAGTATCGGAGAGGATTTGGCGTTTACTCTTAGTCGGAGGAAGTTTCTTGTTGCGCCGTTTAGTTTGCCTCCGATGGAGGGAGATCAGGATGCTCAGGAGGCGGCGGGCAAGGTTACGGCGAAGGATGTGGAGTTTTAGATGAGACGATAGGTCTTTCTTTTCTATGTCTATATGACTAAATGAGGCTGAGAACATGGTTTGCGGGTAGTGTGGTGAGTGCCTGTGATGAGCTATGGCTCAGAGCAATTGATTCCAATCCATATATTCACTTGCAACCTCGCCAACGTGCAAGACTGAACATACTCCTTCGGTGACCGCATACGCTGTCACTCCGTGGGTTGAGGCCCGTAGGTAACCGCTGGGCATCTTACATCCCACATATTACAACCATCGTCCAGCACTTGCGTGGTTGCACGAAGGCTGGCACACGCTCGTTTAGCCCAGATCGTAATTGTTCCATACGGTGCATTGGCCAGAAGTGTACACTATGGATCGTGGCTTCCGGATGAAGCACATTTCGAGCTCCTCGTCCTTTCGAAAGAAATCTTTCAAAATTTTCATTCGCATTCATTTCATCCAGTCATCGCAGTGTCTTGAGCCTTTGTCTGCACCTGCAGACCAGCCTTGACCGAAGCAGCCTCCTTGACTGCGTCGACGAGCACGCTCCGTGATAGTGTTGCAGATTTGACAGCCTGCTCAATCAAATTCTCCAGCTCAGTCCCGGCTTCGCCCTTCATCCACATCTCCGTAATCTCGTCTCGTGACTGTAGATATGCGACCAGGCAAGCAGCCTTGATCTCATGCTCTGCAGGTGTTGGGTCGACCACAACCTCATCGGCCGCGCCGTTCTCACCACCAACAAGCGCAGCAACACCGCCTGATACCATGTCCACACAGTCAATGCCAGCATCCACAAGCGCCGCGCTCGCAGCCGTGACACAGCCAGCAAGCACGCTCATCGAGCCCCATCCACCCGATCTGCCACCCTCAGACTCCTTGCCAATGCCGTGCCATCCATCTTCCTCGCCTTCCAAAACTGTAATCACCACATCCGCCGCGCTCTTCGGCCATCTCTCGCCAATGACCACTCCCCTCAGCGCCGTCTCCAAATGCACGCCTAAATCCCTCTCGCTCGCATCTCTCACCCAGCCTCTCCGGCTCCTGGTCGCAAAAGGCGCAAATTTGACATGTGTGGTGAGCAGCAGGTTCGGCGAGAAAGCTGCGTTCCTGGGAAGCGGGCGCGGGCCATGGACTGTGCAGGTGATTTTCAGGCTGGACGTCGCGGGTTGTACGAGGTTGTCGGAAGATGTAGGTGCCTGGGGCGGGAGCTCGTAGTATGCGGATCCGGCGGCTGAGGGCACAATGCCGGTTTGGAGGAAGATCTTGCGGTGCTCGTCTGGTTTGCGCGTGCGGCGGGGAGGTTTGGTGTCGGTGGGCGCGTAGGTGGGAGGTGCTGTGCCGCCTGCTGGCGCGTTTAGTCGGCGGCGATCTGCTTGCATGGTTGCGATGTGGTGTTTGGTTTTGGTTGTTGTGGTTGGTTGGAGAATTGTCTTTCGCTTTTGCGTTGTTTCGTTGGAACTTTAAAAATAAGCTTAACGATGACGATGGATGTCAGTGGCTGCGCACATGCTTCCAGTCCACAACCAACTCAACTTCTTGTATCATTTGCATTTGCATGTATCATCACATATACTTATCATACTACGATGACAAAGACTATTGGAAGCATCTGGATTGCCGTTCTACACCGCTGATACTCTGACCACAAATGCTGCCAAAAAGAGCACAAGACGCACAGCATGCAGCACACAAGGAAGCGAAACAAGGTCATGAGCTATAGGCCGTATCTCCATGTACACCTTTCTAATCAACACGACTACTCGGAAAGTACGAGGATAACGAGACTTGTTCGCATTGACGTGGCCATTGGTACTCATGCTGCGGAACGATGGAGGCGAATATTGGCCTGTGTAAGTTCTTGCATTGGCTGTCAGACGGCCAGCAAGCTTTCCGAACGCATCCAAAAAGAAAACAGTCCTCGGGCACGAAAGACAGCGAGGTACACTTTACGTGGGCTTGGACGAAAGGAAGACACCAATGCTGTGCATATGCACGATGTGTTGGTGCCGGGCTGAAGCACAAAGCTTTTTGGCAGTATCGCGACATCACATCGCCGGCTGGCAGTTCACACGTACCTTGTCCGCTTGAAGCGTCATGAGAACGAGGCTTGTCTGGAGCTCATTAATTCCTCATCTTTTCTGTTGTAGCTACATATAAGGAGAGTGTGTGTCGACATGTCCGTCTCATGCCAAACCTGCCCGCAGAACCACTCCCACACAACAAAAAACAAGTAACGCTCCAAGATTGTTGAATAACACATTAATTGCCTCGATTCTACGAGTCTACCGTAAGCGACTGGTACGCTTCATGTTCGGGTTATTGTTGAGCGCTTCAGAGAGTAAGGCCGCTGAGGAGGGAGCCCAAGTCGACGTTGACAGTGGTGCCATCGAGGATGTTGTCGCAGTCCAGGATGTTCTAGGTAAGAGCCTATCAGCTTGAGCACTCCATCAATAGATACTGAATTACTAACGATCAACCCTGTAGTGTTGCAAATGTACTTGTCCTTGTCAGCGGCACCTCCCCAGCCTGGCTTCCACTTGTCACCGTCATGCTGGCACTTGATGGGAGAACCCTTCTGAGCACTCGATCCTCCGGCCACGGGAGCTGCAGCGGCGCTGACAACAGTGGCGGCAATGAGGAAGATCGTGGGGAATTGCATAATTGCTGGTAGATGGATGGAATTGGGTTGGACGAGAAATCTGTTCGGTTGGCTTGATGTTGTCGAGTGTGATGATTGTGACGAAAAGATCAAGCAAAGGAAGGATTTCGTCGGACTTATATATCCCATTCTCGACAGCTAGAGCAGCCAGGCTCGAGGATACGTTCCTCTCCGTGGAGCTGCTCATCTGGCTAGCCCTCATGTTGAACATCGTGTTGGAACTTGGAAGTGCTACCTATTACCAGGTGGCGCGAGGTTGCAAGCACAGGCGTATGCGACATTTGTCGATAGCGCATGCACTACTACGCAATCGCCGAGCTAATTGTCTGCAATATCACATTTTCCGGCCGGCAGCATTGACGCGTAGGGTGGCTGGTAGCTCGTTAAGCCTCTAGAGAGTCCTAATGATCAGTGATCACTACAAGCGGACGATTGTGATCGATCGAGCCGATACTCTAGGACAATGATTATATGCAGCAAGCCTGACACGAGCCCTACTAGGTACTAAGGACGTTGCTATGAAGTCTGTATTTGTGCGTTTGCTTCTTGCGCCATAAGCTGTATCGGATCTTCCTGCATATCACCGCCTGTCAGAACTTAATCGAGTAACAGCACGACTTGCAATTGTTCAATGCAGTATGGTCGACGGCTAACGGTGCGGTTCGACCCTTTACCGAATGCTTGACGATGCTTAGCTCCGTCGATCTGCGGGGATGTCTTGACAAAATGCTCCCGATATCGCACAGTACACACGACACGCTCCTCGGTACAAACCACAATCTCTAGCTGGAGCTGATATCATTCGGTACCTGAAAACTGAGAGCCTTCTTACCTCGCATGTGCATGGAGGACCACCTTCAGCTACGTCTGATACGATTCTGACGGTATGACGCTATGACGTTGTTCTCAACTCTCAAAAGTTCAATGTTGACAATATCAAATGCCACCAGACCAAGGGCTACGATAGGCGCAGAAGAGCTCTGTGTCATTCCTTGTACAGCAAAAGCGCTACACTGCGAAGCTCAGACTTCTAAGGTGAAGGCCTTAACCTGCAAGACCTGTATTTGGACGAGGTACTTCTTGCAGGGCGATTGTCGGCATACACACTCGCAAGCAGACAATTATGACGCCACGCTGCAGTAGCCAGGTGCCAGACGATGAAAGGTAGCAGCCGTAGTGCCGAATGCAGTACATGTAAGTGCACGCCTCGATTCTTTTGGAGCTTGGATGCCTCCCTCGGGATTATTATCCCTGCTCCGTCACGTCTGAATGTTCTGCATCGAGGCTGTTACGCTTTTCAACCTCCCTCACCATGATGGCCAGAGTCAGGACAATGCTAGCTCCGAAGACCCCCCAAAATCAGAACGAAAGCATCTCGACAGTGAATATAGTGTGTTGCCGCCACTTACCAGATTCGTGTTGATTTGTCTTTCACCTGAAGATTCAATGATTTGACGATTGGAGGGCCGTAGAACTACCGATTACATACTGGAGCCATAGCGACTATGTCTAAGCACATGTAAAACCACGATTTGTAGTCCAGAAGTGTTTCGATCGTTGCCAATAGCATTACATGATCTTCGCAGGTGACCGACATGGAAAAATATTGGGGTTGGTAGGGTTACATTAGGGTTGGCGTACTCACAGGTGACATGCCTCCAGTCTTCTTTTCAATTCGTCCGTTCGCTCTCAATTGTTACCATCATATATATAGGGCGATACGATGCAGACCCAGCAACCATAGTAAAAGTTTCCCATAATATCAGCCCAAGAACCGGAGAGATCTATAGGTTCTTTCTTCTCAAGCTCTTATCGACAGCTGTTGCCTGGTTTGTTGCATGTCATTGTACATCAATGTGACCAAAGTATGTGTTGAATCGGAAGGTCATGCGTTTAGTGTAAGGATCGGAATTATAGATTAGGCTGTGTCTATCTTAGGTTTCTTCGTATCATTCATGCAAACAGGAAAAAAGGAGAGTAATGCATCCACCACCTTTCGCCACTCGACCCGCCTCGTCCCCGATATCAGTCTACCATATGACCATCTAAGAGCTGTTGCCGTTGGAGCTGCAAAGTTGGAAGATCAAGTTGGCGTTGGTGCCCTGGTTGAAGACGGCGTTCTTGCCACCGGGGTTGCCAGGAGAGTAAGTGTTAGGGCAGTCGCCAGAGGTGCGAGGAGGGCAAGAGACGCTGTAGCCGTTGCTGGCGCTGCCGGCGAGGAGCTCGAAGCCCTGGCCCTTGAGAGGGTCTCCGAAGACGGTGCTCAGGTCGTAGTAGGTCCTGTCGGGGTTGGTGCCGACGTTGTAGACGGCCTGCAGAGGGCTGCTGAGGTCGGGCTGGCGGGAGACAGTGATGGAGGACTGCTTGACGTTGGCGCCGGGGATGGTGGCGGCGAAGGCGGTGTTCTTGTTGGCGGGGAGGGTGATCACACCGGTGGAGGCGTCGCCCTGCTTGGACTGGAGGTAGAGAGGGAAGTTGCACTTGTTGTCAACGAAGATCTGGGCTGCAGAGGCAGAGGCGACGAGGCCGAGACCAGAGAGCATGAGAGTGGTGAACTGCATGTTTGTTGTTGTGGTGTTTGGGTTGGGTTTGTTGGTTGGTGGATTGATGTTTGTTGGTGAGTTGATTGTTTGGAAGGCTGGCTGCTGTTGTGGAGATGAGATGTTGTGTGATGATGAGATGAGACTTGCCAGAAGGTGATACTCATGGATTTATATACCTACTGTCGGGACACAGATGTGCTGGTTGCTCTTGCCCTTGCCCTTGCTTGTGCTTGTGCGGTCGTGTTCGGCAGTATGCAGCCGTCGGTAGCCCCAGAGTGTTCACGAGGTCCTGAATAGATGATCCGCAGTCGTAGCAAGCCTAATGACTAAAGATAGGCAGCTAGCCACTATACCATTCCTCCACGGTACAGAGCGTAGCATCTAGCGTGGCAGGCACTCTCGTACCGCGGTCAGGTGCTGACTGTCCATCGTCGACGGCGGGCCTTTGCTGCATTGGCGGTGCGCCCGTCCCTTGCGACGGTCCTTAGGCGTCCGCTAAAGAAGTTTTGGCTATTGTCGATACGACGTGGTTAGCTTCTTCAGGCAAGGTAGAGGCACAAGAGGCGACTCACGTGCTCTGAAGGTTTGCTCGAATGCTGGGGAACAGTTCTAAAATTGGACACAAGCACGCCGTTGTGGCTTTGCGGCCGACGGCTTTACGCGATGCTACCTCCACCTTCCTCAATCCTACGCAAAGAGGCTCCTCGCCGACTTGCCGGTGACGTCCGTAGGAACCTTGAACCTTGCTGATGAGATGACCTCACAAACTCCGGAAATTCGAAGGTGATGCTGTAATTGTAGACTTTGGCGGACTGACTTAGTAACATGTCAGGATGGGCCGGCCGCAGGCTACAGCCCAACATCGTGATCAAACCTTCGACGTCAATGTTGAACCTGAAAAGTACTGCCAATCTTAGACGTTACTAGGCAGACCGACTTTCATCGCTTGCGTGCGAGTCTGGAAGCACCGCGCTGTTGTAGCTTGTGTGGCACAAGCCACCACACTGTACGCTACAAAGAAATGCACCTTGGTGGCATACCTCGTATCACTCAGCGCCCGACGATGGAACGGCGTACCGAAGGCAGAGGAACAATATGTAGAGGAAGCAAACAACTCGTACTCTCGAGAGCCTGCTGCGAAGCGGAAAGCGATGGAGACGATCCTACAGTGGGCCTGGCGAGCCTGGCTGCGATGTACTTCGTCAGCCCTACGTCTACGTTCAGCTCTTTCGGCCGTTGTGTGCGCGATTACCATCGCGTGTCGGGCATTTTTTGCCGCGACATGGAGGCTTAAGGATTACGTTGACACAGACAGAGCTGAGGTACTACGAGCCACCTGGGAATACCTCACTGGCACAAGTTCTCGTTTGCAGAGACAGCCTCGTCTGGTAAGCACGCATAGTGCAAGATAATACGATGATCGGCTCCAGGCCAATTCTTGAGATTTCATTGTCTACTTCTATTATGTAATTGCCAAACAGGGCTGGTATGCGCCTTGGCCACTAATTCTCAACGCTACTGCTGTTGCAGCGCTGTGTCCTTATGCTGTCAAGCATGGCCATCGAACGCTGCTCGCTTTCCTCAAAAAAGACCTCACACCCTCAGACCTCTCAAAGCCACCCTCTTTGCTTACTGCTAGGCCTTTCTCTGCTGTTGCTCGCTCGCCGACCATTGCTCAGTGGCCATCCAAGGCCTGCCCTTTGACTGTCCATCGAAGATCCAGAAAATGGACATCCACCACTCGAACCCGAATTTTCGAATTCCAGTGAGTCCTTGTTACGACCGAGACTGGTCTTGTTGCTGCCTGCGTAAGAGGCAGAGTCAGAGCCACTTTTCTCAATTTGCGCAGAGAGGTTCTCTCCCTCATGGCCAAACGGATCTGTCAAGGGCGGAGCAACCTGCGCTTTGGACGGTATGGGCGACGGAGCTGCTGACCTGGGAAGGCCCGACGTCTCTGGCTGCGGGGTCGGGTTGTTGCCGATGTTGTTCTCGTTGATGTGCCAGCGAGCGAGGAGGTCATTCTGGATCCAGATGAGTTTACCCAAGGCCCGGACGACTGATATCCGGAGACGGAGATCCACGCTGCTGTTGGTCAAGATGGATTCCGTAAAGGCATCCTGAATGTATCCCATGCATATGCCGAGGAACATGTAGTCGACATGGAGAGGGTTGCGGCGGCCAGAGCCGACGTGCATCTCGCTAAAGAAATTAGGACATGTTCAAATCGAGAAAAAATTCGGCAACACATACCCGACTTTGTCCAAGTATTCCCACTGAATGTATATTGTCAACGAGTGGCACAGCACACTGTAAAAGGGGGTACACATACGAATTCTTTTTTGGACGGGTCTTGATTTAATCTGGTCAAATACCAACGCAAAAAGATTTTGCGGTTCTGAATTGCCGGACTACCATCTTGAGGCCATACCGGAGGGTCTTCGTCATCGCGGCTGTCATGTGTTGAGAACACACGAGCAGTAACATCGTGTTTCAAGAGCTTTTTGTAGACAGCATTGACAATGTCCGGAATGACCATACGGACAAGGTCTTGGCCACGCTCCAGAGCGGCAAGATCATCTGCCCAGCTGTGAGCGTCGGCTGTGGTTGCGGTGGCCCGTAGGGCAGAGAGAGATACCTTGACCGAATTCTATGAACTCCTTCAGGTATGACACCCGGGCTCCGAGATCTGTGTAAAGGGCGTGGCGGTCGACATGCTTGATTCCTCGAGGTAAAGCGGCCATGATCAACGTCTGGGCGTCCTGTATAACGAAAGAAGAAAATGATGACAGCGAAGGGTCATGAAGCAGGGGAAGCGAAAGGATGCGGATGGGAAATATCCCTAGCTTATCGTAGCCCCGGATGACTTATCTGAAGATCACGTAGTGGGCCATTTCCACTTAGGCTGACACGAAAGGATCGAGGATCAGGGCATACGTATTGGAAGCGTGCGTACCGCGGCGAGAGCCGAACAGAGCATACCAGATTGATAATTCCGGACGTCGACGGATTGGGAGATTTGGAAGCTCCTGAGTTCATGGAGACGCAGTTCTAAAGGCCTCGCGTGAATAGGTGCAACGATGGTGTCAAGCAAAAATCATTCACGTCTGGGGTCCAAGCAGTGCTGAGGCCATTGAAAAGCGTTCACGACCGCAAGGGTGAAGGAGTTGCAGTCCTAAGGAGGAATAAACCCTGACCACGAGGCGCTAAACACGTGGTGGCACCGTTTGAAGACGCCACGGCGCGCAAGCGAAGACTCGGCCCGTACGCAATCCCGTTCACATGAGGGTCTCGCTGGGCAGAGGTCGAACTCTCTTGCCGTTTGTTTCATGCTACAAGTTAAATCTTTATATCGTTTGATGACCGCAGACCTCCACTTCTACTCTGCAAAACCATCTGGGAGAAAAGACAACATGTTATTTCATTTTCTGCATTTAGAATGTCTGCTCGGCACGCAGCCTCCGCCGACTCGTGTCCCAATTTCGGGCATCATTCGGGCTACGATGCCACGGAGGCAGCACGATGGAGCGTCTAATTTGCCACCTGGAAACCCTGCCTTCGTGGGACTCGGATAAAGGTGTCCTTGCTTCGTTCTCTGGTCACGCGGTTGGAGATTACAGTGCATTGGCACGACTCCATGACCACCATAGTGTCGTGAGAATGGCAAGTGTAAAGTTCGATTGTCTATCGCTGACCTAGCGCGACATTGTCAATCTTCTGGAAGCGACGGTAATTTGGCTGCGACTGCTGGAAATCTTCCGAGGACGTTTCCTGTATATCAATGGCAGATGATAACAATTTTGCGCCAGCAGTTGCCGGTTTTACCATATCGATGTGAGAATCGCCGGCACTTGTTCACAAGGCTGTTCCCTTGGCTTGTGATGCTGACAGCACCAACGCATCAATCCACAAGGGGGCGCTATGCTTGAATAGCATGTCAATGGCAACATGGAAAAAGCCAACATCATATCTCTTTGGTACTGCGAATATACTACATGTATTGAAGCTGATGAGATACAGCTATGGCTAACCAAGGCAACGATAGCCAATCGCCTGTCCAAGCCGCGCTCTCTTATTTAATTTCTCAGCAAGTATGTGGACGATAGGCATGATCATTGTGTTGTCCACACCTGATCACACGTTGCGACCCAGGAATGCAGAATGTTTGTGATCACACAGGAGAAGAGGATTCGCACACCGCACTTGGGCACGGCGATCGAGACTCTTATGTCTGAGATCCAGGCGGGTGAGCATGCCGATGATGCGTCTTGAGCTGATGGATCGCATCGCTATAGATCTGCCGTTTACGCTAATTCCAACGCTCTGAAAAATCGACAATATCATCCGAGTCTAGACGCACACGCGGCAACGCCCGCATACCAACGGCCGGGGGACAAGTCCGAAAGGTCTTGCAAAGATCATCCCTTCTTTAACTGGCTGCAATGCTCATGCTCATGCGCTGGCGCCGTAGCAACGCCGGTGGTCGAATATCTTTGATTTTTGGTAGCTTTTCGGAACTCGCGGTTCAATTGCTGGGCGAAGCGCGGCCATCGCCAGCCTAAGTCTGACTTTGGTCGATCAATAAAGCCCCTCAACATAACCCTGGTGCTATAACCTGGCTCGCCCTGCTATAGCACTCAGCCGCATCCGTCACGCCGCGCATTGCGTCCTTACCTACTCCTTGCTCAGGTACTACTGTACCACGCAGCCGGTACGGTTGCGACATGCCTGTTGTCCACAAATCTGGCGACAGTCAATCGAGTTTCAACGATGTTACGCACCAACTTACGACTTTATTCCTCCGCGCAACTTCTAATGTGGACGACCCGAACACGATGAACGCAACACATGCGCATGGCACTGGACTATGGAGTTCGTCATCCGTCAACGCAGCAGGGATTTTGGCTGCTCGGCAGCGTCGACAGATTCAGATATTATGTTCTGCAATGGCCAGTGTGAGCATTTGCGCGGCAATTTGCGCCATATACTGGTTCTGCATGATGAGGCGAAACTACAGGCGCGACCTCGTTCTGATGCTTATCCTTGGAGACTTTTACAAAAGCATGTGGTACCTTATCCACGGCTCGGTGAATTTTGGGCGAAGCCAGGTTCAAAGCAATGAGCCATTTTGCCAGGTCAGCGGTTTCATGCTGCAAATGGCGCTTCAAGCTTGTGGTGAGTAAGGGTGTTTCTCCTTCTGAGCGTAGCATATTAACAACGACGCAGATGTCGCTATATTGTTTATCAGCATGCACATGGCACTGCAGATATTTCCTCCGGCAAATTCCTTTCTTGGACACGATGGTCTCTACAAAGTCCGCAAATGGGTCTTCGCAATTTGGATTCTTTTTCCCTGCTTCACCGCAGCTCTCGCTTTCGCCAACCCAGATGGAGCTTATCAAGCCCAAGGCGCGTTCTGCTGGCTACCTATTCGACCATTCTGGTATCGTCTGGCGCTCTCATGGGTCCCGAGGTATCTGATCTGGTTATACATCATGTGGGTGGCGATTCGCATCTACAGTCACGTTGGCTATGAGTTCAGAGTGTTTGGCCAGGAAAGAGATCGTTCGTCAAGCACCGATCTCTCCGCAGCAAGTTCCGCCGAGCGCGGCGCGATCGAGAAAGCTGTGAAAGAGCACCACTTCCGAGTGAAGTCGAATGAGAAAGTGATTAGCGACGACATCGCTCCGGATGATTCCAGCATGCCAGGACCAATGTTTGCACCGCTACATATCGACGACCAGGCTTCGTCGGTTTCCGCTGGTCGGAGAATGTCGCTGCCAACATGGCATTCGCCTTTCGGCGGGACCTCGTCGCCAAAAGCAGATATCTCCATCACACCGACTGCTATCAGTAACCCAACATCCCGGCGAGGCAGTCGCCAAATTGCTCCTGGCATCGTCGCAGAAGACTTCATGGCACCACCCGGCTTCGATTTCACGCAACCCCGTGGCTCGGTCTCCACGATAAACTCCGCTCCTCACTCCATCAACGGAGCGTCTGTCGACCCAACCCTGCCACCAATAGTAGAAGGCCGCACCAGTACATCACACGCCAGCAGCGTAGACACCGATATTGGCGCACGCGCTCTACGTCAACGCCGCCGCGCTATCCAACGCCAATTACGAATATTGTTCATCTACCCAGTCGTCTACATGGGAATGTGGCTGATCCCATTCATAAGCCACTGTCTAAGTTACAGCGACTACTTCGCGCAGCATCCCATCTTCGCCATCTCCCTCCTTTCCTCCTTCTGCCAATCCTTCATGGGTTTCGCAGACGTATGCGTCTTCTGCTGGCGCGAACGGCCCTGGCGCCACATCCCCGGCAGCGACGGCACGTTCTTTGGCAGTTTCGTGTTCTGGAAATGCCACGAGGAGGAAGGCTGGTCAAGGCGCGAGAGCAAAGCGCCGGGCCACATGCCCAGCTTGGCGGAACAGTCGCAGAATCGGTCGAACGCTCAATCAGAAACGGGGCTGCTCGCGACATTACGGCGCTGGTCGACGTCGCGCAAGAATTCAAGCCCGAATGCGAGTTCCATCACGCACTCGTTGAATCGCCCGGCGATGGGGCAGAAGCGGGCTTTTAGCGGCGGTGTGAGCCGGACGAAAGAGGCGGAGCTTGCGCATGAGAGGTTGAAACTCGAGCGTGAGGATTATGAGAGACATCGCACGAGTTTGGATCAGAGAAGGGAGAGCGCGAGAAGGGAGAGTGCGGTCAACACTACTCAACCTCGCAAGGAGTGGTTTGACCAGAATCATAGCGAGGATACCATTGGAGTTACGAGTGAAAGAAGCGATGAGCATTGAAGCGTTTTGTTAGGATAAAGTTTCTTTAAATTGATACATAGAATGTCATGCTGTTCCTGGATGGAAGTGTCTTTGCTGTCATCAATTCATTGTTTGTCGTGGTGGTCGTGCACTGTTTGGATTCGTGTCCAGTCCAGAGAATACATGCTTTTTTCGTGGCCGTAAATCGTAGTCATCTCCTACCTTGTTCGCACCTGGTTCCAGGCAAAGAGCGTTCTAGAGGAAGTCTCCGTCGCCGAATCCTCCGAACGGGTTTGGTGGTCGGCCACCCATGCCTGCGCCTCTCGGGTGTCCACCACGGCCACCAGGTCCAGGTCCCATGGGATCGTATCGTGCTCCAGGTGGGACTTGCGGGTCGTAGCCGCCTCTCTGTCCTTGACCAGCGAACATGGGATCGTCAAAGGTAGGATGCATTCCACCGCCTCCCATGCCTCCAAAGCCAGGCCCAACACCACCACGGAAAGGATCGTTTGGTCCGAGGCCTTGCGGGTAGAGATCACGCTCGCCAATGTTGGGGAATCCTCCAGGCATTCTCCGTCCGGGTCGTCCAGTCTCAAACTCATCTTCGAAACCAGGCATCGGCTCAGGCATCGGCCGTCTGGGTTGTGCAAGCGGATCAGTGAAAGGATAGGGTCTAGCTGGCGGGTCGCGGTCTTCGCGGAGAGGGTCTCTGAGTGGTCTATCTGCGCCACGAGGTTGTTCTTGTGTGCGACTCTGAGAAGCTGAAGATTCAGGCGTCTCTTCGTAGCCAGCTTTCTGCAGACCAGGCGCGAACTTCTGAATGATGTTGAGACGAATTAAGCTTCCCAGATCCGAGAGTCGGCCAATGCTAATGAACACATCCTGGATCGCGCGCTCAACGTCGTCATCTGTAGTTCCCTCTTTCTTTGGCGTCGCCGGCAGATTTCCTTCCGAAACGAACTCTTGCACCTTCACATCGAAGCTGCACGTCTTGTCGTCGCCCAAGCCCATGCCCATCACCACCACCTTGTTCCCCATTCTGTTTGCTTTGAGGAGGTACTCCATGCTAGACTGTGAATGCTTGTAGCGGAACGAGTAGTGGCCGGCGTTGGCGTTCCACTCGGTGGGGAGTTCTTGGGTGTCGTCGCGGTCGGATGGTGTTTCCAGCTTGTGATCTTCGCCCAATCCCACCATGCGGAAGCCGACGGCCATCATTGAAGCGTGCGATGCGAGAGCAATGGCTTCATGTGAGGTCTTGATCTGAGGCGAAGCGTCCTTGGGCAGGCTTGCACGGATCATGTGGGCGAGAGAAGCAGCGGAGAGGACATTGCCTCGAGGTCCAGCTGGCGATTGTGCCATGGCGGGAGGAGAGTGTGTGAGGGTGTCGTTGCAGTGTGCGTATGTGCGGTATTCGGTTGCAAGTCAGAGTGTATGAGGAGTGAAGGAGGTGTCGAGTGGTGTGATGAGGGGCATGTACAAGAGCTCAAGTTTGGTGCTCTGGTGGTTAATGTAGTGCAGCGTTCACTGCAGGCAGCCGCAATGACGCGCATCAGATCTTCATTCGGCAGCAATTGCCGACGATCTAATCTACAGATCATCTCGCCATCTCGTATGCACACTTCCTGCAAGAAATGTCCCAAGTGTCATAAATTCGTGCTCTATCTCGTATCAGAATATCTATTTACTGAACAGCACAGAAACTTATTTCCTCCCCTCGAAATGTTTGCTCGGCCCTCAAATCACTCTCCTTTGCACCGTCGTTCGCGTATACAGTACGGGCTCTCCAGTACGAATCTCTGGCCTTGACAGCGAAGTCCAACCAAGAAGAACTGGCAAAATCCTTCTGGAAGTCTATGAGCAAATCCAGAAGCTCTTTCCGCCTCACAGGGTCAGTGACTGTCAGATACGCCGAGATCAGGCAGATCGGAAAATGGCTTGCACCCAAAGGACGGTAGGGCGCCACATCTCTCGCGAGTGATAGCACATCGTCACAGTAACGATTGCTATCCTCAATCAAGTCCAAGTCCCAAGGACGGAAGGCCGACAAAATGGCGTTGCACCCGAGAGCGACGCACAGGAGCATGCTGTGTGCAGTCTGGCAGAGGGGAATGATTCTCTCCACTGCGATTGCCATTGTCGTAGGAGAAGTGTATTTGCCAGCCGCTAGCTTCTGCATGACTACGGCTTGTTTTACCACAAGTTCTTCGGTATCGAGACAAGCGCGTTTGTAGAGATCCTCAATTTCAATGCGGTGGGTCATAGGTGCATGGACCAGCTCTGGTATGCGAGCGAGCGAGTCCACGGTGATACTGTTCTGTGACAGACCGTCCGACGATGGTTTGCCTTGAGCAGGTTGCGGCTGCGGTTTGGCGAATCCATGCGGCGCCATAAGATTTTCCCTGTACCAAGGATGTAGCTTGACGGTGGGATCGAAGACTGCTTCAATGAGCTGCTCGGGTCAGCCAAAAGCCTCAATATCGAAGCAGATGGGTGTTGGCAACAACTTACCACCACCAGACACATCGATATCAAAACCTCGTGCTCGAAGCCGTCTTTGAGGTGTTGTATGGGGAATTTTCCGGCTACAGCGTTCAACATTTGCGATACAGCTTTACCATGGCTGATGAGCTGATCGCCTGGCCTTGCAACCCACACCTATATCCACCGTTGGCACCGATGAAGGATGGGTGGTTAATGGTACACATACCTGACAAATGAGCAGAAAGTAGATCGCACACAAAGTCTCGACAATGTTCTCACTAGTCGGTTTATCCAGTGAAGTTCGAAGCACACGCAATGCATGCCCATATCTCGTAAGAGCTTCATGAGATGGCTGCCGGCTGTAGACTGCCGGATATGCGCACACCAAAGCAGATGCAGATGCGTCCAAAGCTGGATGGGTTCCGAGCCGCTGAGGAATCTTGGGAAGGAATGTACCATAACAGGCCAAATCAAAGCGAGGATCTTTGACTTCGAGACCAGAGATGAGAGAACTCGCAAGCCATGTCGTATCGTTAGAAAGTGGTTTTTTGACCTTGGTGACTACATGAGATGTCGGCGGCGTATTCGATTTTCTTGACACGATCGCATCGTCGACTTGGATGAATTTAAAGCGACGCTGTCCACCCCCGGTACAGTCTAGTCCGAGTCTCTTGCATCTTGCACACGCAGGTTGTGCGGTGTCGCACTGTAACTCGATCAATACTCGAACCTGCTATATAGTCTGGGACTTTGGACGAACCTTCTTCTTTTGTTTCCGACAAGCGTCACATCCACGTCCAGAAGGTACGCCAGGCATCGTACTGTGCTGCTAAACTCTCGAATCGATGGCAGATATCAGCCATTACAAACCATAAAGTCTATCAAACCTGTATATTAAATGAAGGTCCGTGGCCAAGGGGCGCAGTGCGGCTGAAGCTGAAGCTGAAGCCAAGAGTGAAGAGTGGACTTTGACAACACCAATCAAGGACATCGCAGGACGTTCCATGGTAGATGCCAAGCGCTGATCAAGCAAAAGCCTCGACTTACAATCTTTCGGTCCCTCCGATGATCTACATAGATTACTGAGTGCCAAAAGGCATACCAGTTGGGTGGCTAAAAGTCCGCACATGATATCTCACTGGCAGCTAGGAAACTCAAGCAGCTATACCTAAGGGTAGATCTATGATTCTTATGATTGCTGACATGTTCTTGATAGTGTCCTAGTGGCGAGCGACTACTACGTGCGTAACAGCTACGGCGACATGTTCAAATGCACAAGCAAGAACTTTGCCACAGATTTAATCTGCATGAGCGGCCCCAGGTTCTCGTCTTGCAATACCCAGCCAACACTCGTCCGGCTTCTTCGAGAATCCCTCGTGCGACTCCAGAGTTTGCTGATACAGCTCAAAGTCGTAACGATGGAATGCCGTACCGATGATCAACGAGAGTTCCATGCGGGCAACGTTCTGCCCGACGCAAGCTCGCGGCCCATGGCTAAACGGATTGAAGCACAGATTCTGCCTTGCGGTGAGGTTCTCCTTCAGCCACCTGTCGGGCTTGAACTGCTCGACATCATCACCCCATACCTTCGCGTCGTGGTGGATGGTATAGCTGGGCACCGATAGCACTGTTCCTGCAGCATAGACATTATCTTCGTACGCGATCCCTTCTGGGGACGTGACTATTCGCGGCAGGCCGATAGCGGAGGTAGAGTGCAATCGCATCGCCTCATCGATACAGCGTCGAAGGAATGGGAGGTTCTTGACTTGTTCGAAGGATGCGATGTCTACATCTGCGGGAATTGCAGCGTCCAACTCGGCGCGAAGGCGAGGGATGATGGTTCCGGGTGCTTTGCGTTCACCTTCGAGGATCCAGTAAAAAATAGCGCAAGCTGTGTTGCTGACTGTATCGCTACCGGCGATGAGCTCGGTGAGCGCCTCTGACAAAAGCTCTTCCCTTGACATCGGCTGGCCGCTTGCATCTTTTGCGTCAACAAGCATTTGGAGGATGTCGCGTCGCTTTGCTGGTGCCTTTTCGTGGTCTTGAGCGAGATCGAGTCTTCTTGCGACGGCAACCTTGGCGATACCCTGCAAGTTGCTCACAGATTTCACTCCCTTGCTGAAGAATGGATCGGGGAGATATTTGGCAAACGGGCGGAGAGCTGGGAGCAGTCCAAGTGTCGAGCTGACCTCTCCTCTTCGGTTCAGCGTTTCTGCTCCGGTAGTGATGGTTATCGGTCCGTCAGGGTGGACTTGAGATTCGCACTCATCCCTGCCCTTAGCAACCATACCGAACGGAGCGCCGAATGCAAGGTCACCGATGACATCAAAGGCGATGTACGTACACCAGGGCATCATGTCCATTTTCGCATGCGTGTGATTAGGCGTCGGGTATTGAGCAATACGATCGAGCTGTTGGACCCAGCGGCGGAGGTTCTCGGACATGTGGCCTTCGAAGGCGTGCACTGCACCTGGACTGAAAGCGTGGGCTATGATCTTGCGCTTTCGTCCATGCTCGACACGGTCGCGTACATTGAACACACCTGGTACTCCTGAGACGAAGGCTTCATAGTATATGCTGGACATTCGAAGTTAGTGGCAAGCATGACACTTGATGGTCAAAATGCGTACTCACTCTTTCAGGAAGCCATTGCCGTGTGCATATACTGCGTGCAAACCCTCTGGCTCTGCGATGGAGACATGATTGTATCCTACACGGACAATGGGCCCGTATTGCTCATGAGCCCAATGCACCCAGGCGAATTTCTTGCCTCGTCTCGCGCCAAGTGCCAGCCAGATGTTGCTGAACCGTGCTAGAAGTGGACCTGGAATGTTGCGTAGACCTTTATATGTTGTAAAGTACGGGAAGATGTAATAGTGGACGAATACAAGAAACGTGCAAATCGCCGAAAGGCTCCAATAGCTTAGCACCGCCATGATGGGCTTGCGTTCACCCGATGCGTTTTCTGGCGAACCCTGCTGTCTGATATACGACTGCGAGGTAGCATATCCTCCACTTTTGATGATCTTGTTTAGGGAGGGGAAGCTATTGGACACAGGGGATAAGACGGTGATCGGCGCTGCATATCACAGTCAATTGGTAAGACAAAGCTCGATTAGCACTGAATGACATGCTACTTCTGCGAACACATGCTCACCATGCCAACTGAGGACCTGATCTAACCCCTCAGCTCGAAGCTATGGTCGTACGAACGTGTGAGGCAACATCGCACGGCAGCTGCGTGCTTACAGAGCGACTGTCTCCGAAATTGGTGCCGAAGGAATGATGTCTCGTGCAGATTGGGACCAGCATACCCCACTGTCATGTCCAAAGCACTCCGATTGCCAGTGTCTCTTGATAGCATCTTGGGCGCCCGACGTTGAGAGAATCGCATATCTCAGCAGCTGCGGGCAAGGCAGCACTGACCTGGAGCTCGCACGCTTGTGGATCAGAGAGCTACACCGAGAACATGGTAAGCTCGACGAGCTCATGGCCGATGTCCCACTTTCAGCAGTGCGACATGACCTGGTTCAGCTCGTGTGCCACGGAGTCAGCGAGAGGACGTGGCATAAAGATGGAGGCTTGGGTACAAGCGACCAGCGCTGCAGCCAAGAATAACGTCGAAAAGGCGAGTGTCGTTCGGATTGGAGAAACAGTTGTCAAAAGATATGGAATTGGGTATAGACAATCGAGAGATATCTCCTTTGTCCACTTCTGCACTGTGCGGCAGCGGGGGTGGAGCCGGTTGTTGAGGCGGCACTGGAGGCTGGAGAAAAAAGTGGGAGGCACGATCTTGTCACGTCCACTGCAGGCGTTCTGTGACTCCACCAGGATGTGATACCAGAAAGATACGACATAATCCTCGCCCACTTAGCGCTCCAACGCTGCGCCTATATTATGGTTCGCGCCCAAGCCATGTTGCGAAGCTTGCAAGCGCGTTTCGCAATGTCGGATCCCAAAAACGCCTCCACCTTCGAGGAACAGAAAGCCACTCAAACTCTCGACGATGGCCTCCCCGCGATCGACAAGAAGAAGGAGCGCCAGCTCGTGCGCAAGCTTGATCGGTATATTGTACCGGTGGTCATGCTGCTATACCTGCTTTCGTTCTTGGACAGGTATTACTCACAGATGTCGATGGGCAACGAACTCTGACTGACCACGCGATAAGAGTGAACATTGGCAATGCCAGACTTTACGGCCTTGAAGAGGACTTGGGCATGAGCCGCGACCAGTTTCAGGTTACTGTTTCGGTGCTTTTTGTAACATATGTTTTGTCGGAGGTGCCATCGAACCTGATTCTCAAGCACTACGTTGCGCCCTCGCGCTGGATCTCGTTCATCACTGTGGCATGGGGGATCATCGCCACTCTCATGGGCCTGTGCAACAACTACGCATCACTAATCGCATGTCGTCTCCTGCTTGGACTGGTCGAAGGAGGTCTGTTCCCAGGCTGCGCAATCTACCTGACATTCTTCTACACCAAGAAAGAACTGGCTCTTCGCATCGGATACCTCTTCGTCTCAGCGGCATTGGCAGGTGCCTTTGGAGGATTACTAGCTTACGGCATCGGGCACATGGACGGAGTGGCAGGCCTCAGCGGATGGCGATGGATTTTCATTATTGAAGGCCTTCCCACTGTTGTACTTGGTGTGATCTGCTGGTTCTTCCTCGCCGATGATCCCGACACCGCTTACTATCTTACCCCGGAGGAGAAGGAGATGGTCCTCGTCCGCAGAGCTCGCCAGACTGGAGTGTCGGAGACTTTCGAATGGAAGGACGTGCAAAAGGCTGTGACCGACTGGAGGGCCTACATGTTCTACGTCGGTCTATTCTGCGTGGACACGATGCTCTACGGATACTCGACGTTCTTGCCGACAATCATTAGAGGAATCAGGCCGGATGCGTCGAGTGCGATGGTACAGATTCTGACCATTCCTTGCTACGCTCTAGGCGCTGTCTCGTACATGGCTGCTGCCAGATACAGTGATTGGCGACAGTCTCGAGGACCCGTCGTCGTCCTCTTCGGATTGATCTCTGTCATCGGCTATGCGATGCTGGTTTCTGACAGTGGTCCTAGTGTGCATTACGGCGGATGCTTCCTCACTGCGATGGGCCTCTACGTGCTTGTCGGCATACCGATCGCATGGCTCCCGACAAACAGTCCCAGATACGGAAAGAGAACCACTGCGACAGCTCTGCAGTTAACATTTGGCAACTGCGCTGGTATCATGGCGCCGTTCCTGTACAGCACCGAAGAAGCACCCCGCTACGTCCGTGGTCATGCTGTAACGATGGCCATGGTTGCTACTGGCTGTGTGATCTACGCCACATTGTATTTCTACTACACGTGGGAGAACAAGAAGCGGGCATCGGGTCAGAGAGACCACCTTGTCGAAGGCAAGACAGAGGAAGAGATTCTAGCAATGGGCGACGAGAATCCTCGCTTCGTGTACGCGAAGTGATAGGGACTGTAACTTCACATATTTAGCATAGTCATCAAATCCCAAGTTGTACGAACCTGACTTCCATACACAAGACAGTGCCCAATAACCGAACAGCAATTCGTGGATGTAATGTGCTTCAGCAAACGAATCGATGTTCTCACGCAATGGCAGCAATAACGAAACACTGTCAAGACATGCAATTCTCGTAATCAAACACGATTCCATTGCCTTTACGATCCCAGTCGCAGATCGCCGGATCAGCCTTGCAAACCAAGCCTCGTGGCCGGGCAGATCAAGCTTTCAACAAAATGCCGCTATCGAACGTCCTCGGGCATCCATGACGTCGTTTCTCAGCCAGCGTTCAACGGTCTCAATTACATGTGCGTTATTAAGAATCTTATTTAATCATTCCGCGGGACGCCGCGGCGCAATGCGAGGAGCTTGATGGTATCACAAATACTATACTATTGAGATATTCTGTTGGATTTGTGGTTTGGGAAGATTCTCTCTTGTCCGTCGCTTTTACAATATAGACGATACACATTTACCGAGCAGTGATCGAATACCACAAAGAGAACGGCCCACTTCGACCAGGAGCTACATACTCACCAAACGCCTCTGACATTCGACAATTATATTGAGATAATACATCCAAAAATCGAGTATCTCCAACCAGCAAAATGCCCCCACGAATCTACCTCCTCCGACACGGCCAAGGCTACCACCAACTCGAACCCACCGACAAAAATCAGTACATCCACGACCCGGCTCTAACAGAAGAGGGCATCGCCAGATGCAAATACTTCGCGCAGCACTTCCCAAAAACCGCGCACCCGGATCTGATCTGCGCCTCACCGTTGCAACGGACTATCCAAACAGCGAAATACACCTTCGCCGAACGCCTCGAGGAAATCGCGCCTATCGTTCTGCTGCCGTACGCACAGGAAGCGACCGACCTGCCGTCTGATACTGGTAGCGATAGGGCTGTTATTGAGGAAAGGTTTGGGGAGCTTGTTGATGCGTCGCTGGTGGAGGAGGGGTGGAATAGTAATAAGGGGATTTATGCGCCTACGCCCGAAGCTTTGAAGGAACGAGCGGCTAAATTGAGGGCTTGGTTGCTAGCAAGGCCGGAGAGAGAGGTTGCGGTTGTGGGTCATGGCAATTTCTGGCATTTTTTGACGGGGGAGGTTGATGAGGATGGGAAGCAGACTAGTAAGTTTTGGAGAATGTGGTTTGGTGAGAGGTTACTTATTGACGAGAATGCAGCGCCTTACTGGTCGAATAACGAGTGGAGGAGTTATACTTTTCTTCAGGTTGGAGAGGATAGCGAGGCGGTATTGCAGGAGGATGCGGAGTCGGTTGCGAGGAGGGAGGTGCCGAATTGAATGTGCATCTGGGAGCGCTGAAATTTGACGACGATATGATGATAGGCGCTGATAGCTTACATTTATATCTGCGGACCTATTGTTATTACATGGGCTGCGCTGCTCAGAGGCAAGGTCGACATCCCACGCATCCGTACGACTTGACGAGTAAGATACGTTATTCTGGTTTTCAATAAGAATTTAAACATTACTTGCCTAATGATACGGTGTCCAGCTCGGAGATTGCAAGACGAGCCATGATTGAAAAACAACATAAATTCGTTTACTACGCCTGTGTGCCAGTCATACAATTTGATTCAACTCTCGGTGTGCTTCCTCACACACCCTTGCAGCTCCGACTCCACAATCTTCTCTGGGTCTGTTTCGCTGCAAATACTTATAAGGGTCCCGAGAGCGCAGATCCCGGTCGGAATGAGTAGCGCAAACATAGAGAAGGCCAAGGCACCACTTCCCACGTCGATGCCGTGTATCATTCCGAACAGGGCTCCACCGGCAGCTGCCAAAGACACAGCCAGAAAGATCCCTGTGGAGCGTGTTAGTTTGCGGCATACCTTGATGTTTCATGACATCGAGGACACTTACACTGTCCGACGCGTGATAACTCTGATTTCTTGCTCTGTTCGTCACGCATGATGCAGGTTTTGACTTCTTTGTATACGATCCAGCCGTCCTCACGGCGGAAAATGTCGAGGTACATGGAGGGTGGGTAGCTGCGGAGCTCTTTGCCGTTGCCTATTGTCCATTTTGATGCGATGCGACGGGCGTGATCGAGCGCGAGGCCTCGTTTCGAGGTGAGGAGGTAGACCAAGAAGTCCCGGATCTGGTCTGCCGTGGCTGTAGTGTCTGGAATGGTTTCTGTTGTTGCTACGTCTGTGGATTGGAATTGCTCGTAGGTAGGCAGCAGAGGTTCCTCGGCCAGCGAGGTCTTGCTTGGTGATGCGAGTGGTGAGGACGTCATCTTGCTGTTGGGCAGAATGAGGTGAATGCGATACCTAGACGAGTGAAGAAGCAAGGCCGTTCAAGACATATGTAAGACAATTATGGACCAAGTGTCAAGGTAAATTCCGCACGGACTCCGCCTTGCGATGGGCTGTGGTAGTGGCTGTGGTTCTCGAATGATGCTCGAAGGACGCTCGAAGGATCACTAGTGTGAGGCCTTTCTCGGCTCTCGCGGCTGAGCAGATACAGGCAGCAGGAATCCAACATCCCGATATTACTGATGTGCAAGGCTATATCGAAGTTTGCAGCTTTGGTAGTACGCTTGCGTACGAGATAGTCCGATGTTAACGGCAGTTTGTTGATGGACTACATACTATACTTATCGTGCGTCTGTTGTGGACAGCATGGGTAGAGCATATGTCTGTCTGTGAGTGCCAGTCATGGTAATTGTTTCGAGTCGGCAGCACGGCACTGCTATCTTGTAAGTCCAAGGCACTGCCACGCGAATGAGAGTCTACCAAGTAGTAGTCAAGTTAGTCTCCGAGGAGCAGCCTTCAAGCGCTCTTGATCGTCTGCTGGTTTCAGCATGGGCCACTTGTATCGGGGCTCGCTCGGCAGTGCCGGGCTCCGTTCCCCGGACGCGCTTGCCTGTGTTTACAAACATCAACAGAAACCGACTTTATCGTTGCCGTCGTCACTCACCAAACCGGACGCATTCCACACTATCACTAATAACATACTACAGCAAACATGGTCGCCACACGCCGGGGAGCCCGTACCGACCACACAGAGGAGCCCGAGTCTCAAAATGAGAGCCTCACACTACGAAAGAAGCCCGTGAGGCGGGCCACCGCGGCCACAGCGGCCACATCAGCGAAAGCATCACAGCCTGCAACGAAGACGAGAGCAACGCGCTCAAAGAAAGCCGCAAACGACGATGAAGATGAGCTAGCGCAACCACAACAGCCTCAAGAGACCTCCAAGGAGCCCGAACCTGTCACAAAACGTGCAACACGATCAAAAAGAGCCGAAACAATCGAACCCGAGCCAAGTCGCGCCACAAGATCAGCGAAACCTGTGGCACAACCAAAACGCGCAACAAAAACAGCATCAACAAAACCCAGCGAGAAGGCACAAGAAACGCGACCAGCACAGACAGCCTCAGTGGCGACAGCAAAGCCTGCATTGGCTGCTCGGCCAGCGAGGCAGACACGAACAAAAGCACCCGCACCTGCTGCTCAAGCACCTCTGAGTCCTAAGAAGATCACACAGGTTTCAAGAGCACGGACGAGAGGCGCAAAGGTCGCAGATGATGAGAAAGAGAAGCCGGCT
>Ga0265797_10000503_pt1 | contig 70974 bp, 55 predicted proteins | sample P2T30metagenome_FD_192433 | JGI IMG/M metagenome (GOLD analysis project Ga0265797, IMG submission 192433) | Plant litter microbial communities from East Loma Ridge, Irvine, California - P2 T30 | ecosystem: Environmental > Terrestrial > Plant litter > Unclassified | place: USA: California...
CAAGAACCAAGCACAAGAGCTATGTACATCTTTCCAACAAAAGCGCTGGCGCAGGATCAGAGAAAGAGTATGAAGGAGCTTTTACGATTCATGCCGGGCTTGGAAGAAGTTTTAGTCGAGACGTTTGATGGAGACACGCCCATGAGCGAACGCAATTATATTCGTGACGAAGCACGTATTATTTTCACAAATCCCGATATGCTGCACATCACGATTTTGCCGCAAGAAGATGCCTGGCGGACATACCTTCAGAATCTGCGGTTCGTCGTGGTGGATGAGCTGCACGTTTACAACGGACTGTTCGGGGCACATATGGCGTTTATCATGCGCCGTCTACGAAGGATATGCGCTGCTGTCGGAAATCGTCACGTCAAATTCATTTCCTGCTCAGCTACAGTCGCAAACCCCGAAGAGCATATGAAGACCATCTTTGGTGTTGACAATGTCAAGTTGACAGACTTCGACGGTTCCCCTTCCGGACGTAAAGAGTTCTTATGTTGGAACACGCCTTTTAAAGATCCTGGCGACCCTACTTCTGGACGTGGTGATTGCATGGCTGAGACAGCAAAGCTGTTCTGTCAATTGATGTTGAGAGGCATAAGAGCTATTGCATTCTGCCGTATACGCAAGCAATGTGAAGCGTTGATATCTGCTGTTAAATCCGAACTAACCAACCTGGAGCGACCGGAGGTTATCCCTCGAGTTATGTCGTATCGAGGTGGGTATACGCCGCAAGACAGAAGAGAAATTGAGCGAGAAATGTTTGACGGCAAGCTCTGTGGTATCGTATCTACCAGCGCTCTAGAACTCGGTGTCGATATAGGCTCCTTAGATGCTGTCATTACAGTCGGCTTTCCCTACACCATCGCCAACCTCCGTCAACAGAGTGGTCGTGCTGGTAGGAGAAACAGAGATTCGCTATCTGTTCTGGTCGGCGACTGCTTCCCCACTGACCAGTACTACATGTCGAATCCAGATGAAATCTTCACTAAACCTAATTGCGCACTCCAAGTCGACTTGACGAACATGCTTGTTCTGGAAGGCCACGTGCAATGCGCTGCGTTCGAGATGCCTATCAATGTCGAAGCCGACACTACCTACTTTGGCCCTCTCCTTCCCAAAATCGCCAAAGAACGCATGCGATGCGACAAGGAGGGCTTCTATCACGTGAATTCCCGTTTCCTCCCTCAGCCATCTCGTACAGTTGCAATTCGCGATACCGAAGAGGACCATTTCGCCATCATCGATATCACACACGGCAAGAACACGGTACTCGAAGAACTGGAAGCTAGTCGCGCCTTCTTCACTCTCTACGACGGCGGCATATTCCTACACCAAGGAAACACCTATCTCGTTAAGGAATTCTCCCAAGAGCGTATGCTTGCAAAGGTCGAATACGTAAAAGTAGACTGGACAACGCAGCAACGTGATTATACAGACATTGACCCCGTTGAAACAGAAGCCATCCGCCGTATCCCCGGCTCCCGATGCAAAGCTTTCTACGGCCCCATTAAGATTCAACAAGTCGTCTATGGCTTCTTCAAGATTGACAAGAAGCGCCGTATTCTTGATGCCGTTCAGGTCGACAACCCGCCCATCATTTTGTTTAGCAAGGGCATGTGGCTTGACGTACCGAAATCTGCAATGGATATCTTGAAGTCACGACGTCTGAACATCGCAGCGGGCATCCACGCCGCTGAACACGCCGTGTTGTCCCTTATGCCCAACTTCGTCATCAGCATGCCAGGAGATGTACGCACGGAATGCAAAGTCCCCGAGAAGGAGTTTTTGCAAAAGGAATCAACGAGAAAGCGACCTGCTCGGTTGACGTTTTACGATGCAAAAGGCGGGGCGAGCGGTTCTGGCATCAGCACCAAAGCATTTGAGTTCATCGATACATTGCTCAATCAAGCGTGTCAACGACTCACGTCCTGTCATTGTCTTGAGGGATGCAATGAATGCTGTAACGATGATGCGTGTAAACAGCATAACCAGGTCATGTCCAAAGCAGGTGCCATGGTCATTGTCATGTGCTTGCTGGGCAAGGAGAAGCAGATTGATGTCGAGGCGCTGCCATGGGGTGAGGAGGATGTGGAACAAGGTTTCGATACGGTGGTCGAGGCGGTTGGGGTCAGAATGGCGGAGGGGAAGACGAGAGACGGGGGGACGTTGCCTGGAGAAGGGGATGAGGGTGAGGAGAAGATGGTGAGAGCGAAACTTGTGGATGGTGTGTGGATCAAAGAGGAAGAAGAAGATGAGGATCATTTCAGTCGAAGCATTCATATGTATCGGGGCGAGAGGACGTTTATTGGAGTGCATAGGTAGCAAGGCTTCATGTCGTGTTTGCGCATCAATAAATACTGTGAAGGAAAACTACAGTAGAAAATCTGGAGTAGAGAAATGTACCAGTGTAACGACAGAACCACAAAAGAGAACCCCACCCAAATCATCAGCAAAGTCCGTATGTCGTACAAACCAATTATACAGAAACCCAAACCAACAAACGCCGCGCAATGCTTCATATACACGTGCCGATACCGTCATCCTAATTGTACTGCCTGCTCTTAGCAGCCAGCTCCTCTTCCTTCTGCTTCTTTGCCGCCTCCAACTTCCTCAACTCTCTCGCCACACCCCCGGACGCCCTCCACCAGACATCTGTGCCCGTTCTGATCAACCTCTCCGCCGCACTTGTTGGGCCATCAACTGCCGGCCTAACGTCGAGGAAGAAGACTGGCTCGCCCGTAGGTTCGGGCTCACCCTCGTAGTAATCAATCACGTATCTAATTTCCTTGCACCCTTTCTCGTTGCAGCGTTCGACGAACCAATCGTGGCGATCAAACGGGGGCGCCGTGCCAAACTTTTCCGGCATAACGTAACCGAGCCACTGCAGTATTTGAGATTTTGGCGTCGGTTCCGTAGGGCGACCGGTAAAACGAAGGAGTTTCGGGGGTTGGACATCCTTTTGGTCCCAGGTTGTTGTGTCAAAGGGGTCGTCGTGTGTGCCGAGCATAAAGTTTGCGACGTCTTCGCCCTTTTTGCAAATCTCATAGCCTTCTGCTAGACCGCGGGAGAAGCGTCGCTCCCAGCCCATGATCTCCGCCCAGGCGCCCTCGTTGAGAAAGTTGTGTACGCCAACCATGGACTCAACGGCTGTGATGTCCGTGTCGGTGTAGCCTTTGCGTAGCATGGCGTTGTACATTTGCTGGGGTGAGGGGTACTCCCAGAGTGAACCGTCACCTTTGGGAATCGTAGAGGTTTCGCGCTCGAGAGGGAGGTTTACGGATTGCGTGTCAGCTCGCTCATTTGAGAGTTCGGCGAACATGTTATTGAGAGGGTTTAGACGAGCGAGTAAGCCGGTCTTTGGTGGTGGCTCTGATGCGCCGGTAGAGGCATTTTCAGGCGGGACGTAGGGGCAGGCGCCTTGCGGTGTCTTCTTTTCGGCGACTACGGGCGCTGTAGGTTTCTTGTGCATTGGACATTCTGGCTGCGATGTTGTTAGAGGCGCATGCGCATGTGGAGTGGCACAAAACATACTGGAGGCTCCATGCTGCCTCGAGGCATAGGATGCGGCGCAACACGTGCTGCAGGTGCAGCGGGTGCGGTGTCTGCCCAAAACCAACCCATTATGAAGTATCGTGTAGAAGAGGAATTATGGCTGCGAAAACCAGAGGCAAGCAAGGGTATATAGGGCTGAAGAAGATGGAACGGGTGGCGGAGTTTATCGGGAGAAACAATTTCGTGCAGGGTCCTCGTCGTCATCGCTCTAAGCAGGTCAGCTACATTCCGATTGGCCAGATGATTCAACGCAGTGAGAGATGATTTGGAAGCGATATTTGGATTTATTTTCAGTTATATTCTTCATATTGTAAGTATGTGTGTTAGATTTTGTTGTATTTCAGTCCAGAAGCATCTTGTGTTGCTCTCCGACTGCAGTCTTCTATGATCCCGCCGCCTTTGCCGCCAACTGGCCAGTCCCCCGAGAGCTGAAGATGGCCATGATACCAAAACTACCATAGAAAAGAACCATGGGGTATGCTACCAAGCCTCGCATCGAAGTCATGCGCCCTGCGAAGTATGTTAGTCTCTGTAACAACCCTGTCAGAAGTCTCAACTTACAAACAACAGTGAACATCGAACTGGAGCTGTAAGAACACCATGTGATAGCCAAGCTTGTCAGAAGATATCCAAACAGCCCGTCAAGTGGTACAATGATTCCAAACATCGATACCAGTACGAGAGGAAGCAGACAGTATCCAAGCACCGAAGCCGATCGTGGGAATGTCAACGAGGAGCCGAGGTGTGAGCCATGCGGGTGACCGTGGTCTCCAGGGGTTGCCTCAACCGCGTTGACAGGTGGAGACATGAGCGAGAGGATCTGGTGAAGTAGGATTGTGCCGACGAATGCCAGGCCTGTTTCAGTCAGCCATTGTTCTCTTCGAACGGTTGTTTGGCTTACCATAGATGTAACCAAAATGAAGCTTGCCGGACAACTGCACCCTGTCAGCTCATGTTTCCCTGAATTTCTGTTGTCTTCATACCAGTAATGATGTGCCGAAAATCAAGAAGAAAAGTATGGGACCTGCTACGTCGCTGTCGTCCATGATGTGCTGGTCGATACGACCAAATGGGTTCAGAACGGCCAATGTCTTATTCATCGTCAGCTGTAGATAGCACAGGACATGGTTCAGAACCGACCTTCATTTGTATATGTCTGAAATTCACTCCCAATTCTTCCACTACACAATGTCAGCTCGTCGAATGCGATCGTGAGGTCGGTGTTGCGTACGTAGCGGCGGTTCTCCATCATATCTGCTACAAGTCAGCGATTGTTACACAAACACATCCTCGCGACCTACCCCTCAGTACCAAAAGCTGCCAGCCATCCTGTCCGTAGCCCTGAACTGCCCATGCCCATCTGTCCACTCACACCCGGTGCAGCGAACCCCGCGCCATACTGTGCGGGGTATGCTTGACTTGCCGGCGCGCCATAGTTTGCCTGGAACGGTGTAGAATGTCCAGATACTGGCTGATTGGAGAATGAAGATGGGTAGAATTGGAGGTTTTGCGCATTTCCTGCGCCGTATTGAGGGTTCTGTCCGTAGCCATATTGCGCCATTGTTCAATATGCGATTGCGTGTAGTACCGTGATCGGAAGTAGGTTTCAAGCTGTGATGATCTGGCTGTGGGGGGTTCGCAGTGCTGGTGCCTGGCGGAGGTCTAACGGAGGTGGTTTGGGGTCAAGATGGTACGTGGAGCTGAAGACGACGTCACCGGGGACTCTTGGGCGGAAAGGACAGATCGCGGGGGAGAGTGGGCTTTGGTATTGGGAATCGAGGACTCGCTCGCTGAAGTTGGAGGAAAGATTGTTTGTTTGCAATGTTGCGGCTCAAAGTGGCAGCCACATGTCATCGTGTGCATCGGCGTTGGCCATTCACAAGCCGCCGGGGCTTGGCAGCAACATGAAGGCGACGAAACCACATGGCACTATTGCATGTACTTAAAATGCAAACACGCAACAGGAGGGATAATTGTTCGTGAACTTGACAACATATGTTTAGAAATGTTTGTTCATGGGTTTGAGAGGGGTATCTAACACTAATTCTAAGAGGAGAGTCATCATTCATACATCAGAAAACCGACAGTTGCTGTATTCGCAAGCAATGTCATGTCCGTCGCCACGGGAGGTATCCAGGCTCTTTCCAAGCCTCAGACATCAAGTTCAGTACATCTCCCTGGTTCGTCTTGACGTATAGTTGCACCAGTCACACTATCTGAGCGTTAGCAGCAGGTTATACCTCTCGTTGTATTATACTGACCATAGTATCGGAAGACGCATCGTTGTCTTCACGACAATACTCATTGTTGCATTTCTTGCAAGTCCGAATAAAAAGCTCTTTACAGCTTATGCACGTATGGCCACAGCCAAAACAATCACGTCTTACACCGATAACCTGCAGCAATTCACGTTAGCCTATTTCTTGATTCAAGATCGAGCACTTACCTTGGCGCGCAAGTGATAGTTCCAGGTGCAATTATCCAATAGCCAGGCTCCACGGCCAGTCTTGGTAAGACTGGTTTCCGGAATCCAACTACATCGTAACGGCCTCAAGGTAGCATCGCTTCTCGCGCGCCAAGGTAGGTCCATCATCCCCACATCCCGTCGCTACCGGCTCCAGCCATCATTTCTTCACGGAGGCAGTGTTCCACGCAGAGGCCCATATGTACCTTGATCGTTTGCTTTGGGAGCAGTTGACTAGTCCCATCAGGTTTCAAGCTCTCAGTAAGCTCGGTCTGCTGTAGTTCCGTACGTTGGGCGGTAACGGATCCAGTATAACAATCCTCGTCCCACCATTTGTGACATCTTTCGCACCAGCGTCCCTTGAGGCAGTCCTCGCATCGCACTATCAGAGGCGGTGGCGCAGAACCGTCGAGAGTATGCGGTATCTGGGCAGCACGCACAGAGGAGCCATGCAGCGGTACCGGGCTGAGTAATGGATGATGTGATGGGCTTGAGTCGCCGAAAACTGCTGGTCCTTCTGGAGACGAGTGACATGTCTCGCAGCCCGATGGGCCAAGTGCGACAGTTGCGATTGTAGGCCGCAGGAAAGAGGATGGATGAGTCGCTCCACTCGCAGTTGCATCCCTAACATATGCTTTGCTCGGGTCATGTCGTGGTCCTCTGCACAGAACAGCATCGAAAGCAATGATGCCTTCGCATGCTTGGAGTATTTCTGCCCATTCCGGGGACGGCCGCTTTGGTATGATTTTGCCAGAAGATTGATACCATTTGTCCTCGGTCTGCGCTAGTACAGCGTCCAAGGCTTGTTGCGATTTCTCGTTCCATTGTGCCCCAATCTGCGCCCCTTGTGAAGTCGTCACGCCTCTAGGAATGTCTGCGGACAGTTTTCTCGTCACGGGCGATGCAGGACGCGGTGTTCGGTCGCGGGGTCCAAAGATGTAGATGCCTTTGACTCGAGGTGTGCCCGCGGGCCTTGATGGTCGAACCGCATATCGGAGGTATTGCTGAAGCTTGCGCTCGTTCATGTGCTTAGCTTCGCGAATAGAAAGTATACGAACGTTGAATCGTTCTTCCGTAAGCAATTCTTTGACCAACTCTGCTGTCACGCTGAGTCCGTCTAGGACAAGTGTATGTACGTTACGCAGAACATGGAGCTTCTCCAGCCTGTTGAAGATGTGGCGTAGAGGACCGCTGTAGAAATCGTCTTCTGTGAGGGCTTCATCCATTCGCTCAGCGCGAAAACTGACACCACCGACATCAAGAGGTCCATCGAAAGGCACAATAGCAGACTTTACAGGGGAGAGGTCCAGGTAGCGGAAGGCTTCTGGCGACTGGAAGACGGCATGATGTAGAGACTTGCAGGTTCGCGACAGGTTACGAAGGGCAGATATTGGCAGGTAGGGAGCAGTCTGGCGCAGGATCAAGGTGTTGGAAAGTAAGTCCGCCAGGGAGGTAGGGAGGTCGTCACAGAAAGTAGAAGGGCCCATGGCGAATGCTCGAGGAATACAACCAGAGAAATTTGGCCAGAGGTTAGATGGGTACTCACCGATTCTTTATCACAATGCAAGACGGCAGGCCAGACAGGCACGTGCCACTGATCTGACACTGCAGGTGTGTGTTGGATGAGCAAAAGGAAAGACTAATCGAGGTTGAGACGCTGCAGAAGATGGGGTTTGCGTAGGCGTGGGATACCGCCGATGGCTCGCTCCCTGCGGCGATCGCAAATGGAGACCCTGCCAAGGCCGGTGTAGTACGCAACTCAAAGCTTCCTGCAAGATCAGGCCGCGATGAAGCATAGATTGGAACACGTCTTGCAGCCAAGGCCGCGCCGGAGGTCTTGGTCGTGGACTGTGGAAACAGGCTAAAACAGTCGCTGCGAGATGTCAAGCATGCGACGCGACGCTGGAAGCCACCGGGGTAATTGCCCCACGTTGGCCGGTTACGAGCATGAATCGACATATCGAAACTCAACAGGAGTCTTAGTATAGATGGTGCCAGAGCTCCTTAAGATAGTGCCCGGGCAGAGCCAAGGATCTCTTGCTGAATAGCGAAAAGACTTGCAAACTTTGATTACTTGAATTTCCACGCGCATTAGAGGTTGCATGTTGCGATGCCCTTGGCGATAGCTATCGGAGTATCTACGGAAGGCTAGTGATCGCCTCTCGCCAATGCACCAGGGGAAAGGTTGCTCACCGGACGCCCAAGATCCCAGGCCGAATATAGATAGAGACTAGGATTGGGGAAAATGGGTAGTTTTCTCCGTCCAACGGTGGCGGTACCTTCACGCGTTACCACGCGAGGCGCGAGCGCTATCGATAAGCCTAACGGGCCGAGGCGCGGAAAGGAAGCGCAATGACGCCAGGCATTCACCGAAGCTTCGAGTAGAGAGGCGCATATGTCAGCCATTTCACGCTTCCAGCACAACAACTGCGATCCTTCATGCGTTTGTCACCACAGTCCCTACCTTCGATTCTCCGCAGGTAAGACACATCTACCATGGATTCGGAAGCAGAACCAGCAGAGCTGAAGTGGTCCGCTCAATACGAACTCGCGCACGTATCTCGAAGCACGCTACCGGGCGACAAACTTCTCCTTCCACCATCAGCGTTGGAGCAGCTTCTCGCTGCGGCGCCCGTTGTTCACGTCGACGAAAATCGACCGCACATCACCGCTTTCGATCCCTTCAACCCGTACACGTTCAACGCCGAACGCCACGCAAGACAACAGACGCAGGATCGCTTCCAACAGCTACCCCACCCACTTACCTTTCGACTCGTGAACCCGGAAAATGGCAGAGTTGTACATGCAGGGATACGCGAGTTCTCTGCAGAAGAGGGCGAGATCGTGTTGAGCAGTTTCCTGAAGGAGGCGTTGGGAATCCAGACACAATCTGCAGAGCCGTCGAGAGATGCTAGTCCAAATGGCCAGGAAGAAGTCGATGCGGCCATGTCGAACGGAGCAGCACCGCTCGAAAACAACGGTGCTGCATCCATAAAGATTACAGTGCATGCCAAACAGCTGCCCAAGGGCACTTTTGTAAAGCTACGGCCGCTCGAAGCTGGTTATGACCCAGAGGACTGGAAATCGCTACTTGAGGAGCATCTTAGGTCCAACTTTACGACATTGACGAATGGCGAGGTCTTGGTTGTAGACGGTGGCCGAGGGGTTGGTGGTAAGCGCGAGGAGTTTCGTTTCCTTGTAGATGGTTTCAAGCCCGAAGGAGATGGGATTTGCGTGGTAGACACGGACCTGGAGGTGGACATCGAGGCTTTGAATGAAGAACAAGCACGCGAAACAATGAAGAGGATAGCTGCGAAGATGCACCGTGCACCCGGAACGTCGCAAGGTAGTTCTACTGGCGGGCTGGTTGACATATTTAATGCGCAAACCGGACAAGTACTTGAAGGAGAATATGTTGATTTCGAGCTGTCGTCATGGGATAGATCTCGAGGCTTGGAAATTCTCTTAGATGAAGTGGACGATGAGAATGAGATTGATCTATTCGTCAGTCCATATTCATCACGACAAAGAGCTCGCCCACGGGAAGACGAGCATGTCTTTGCAGTCGTAACAAGCCAGTACCCGAAACGCATACGCCTGCGGCCTACAAACGTCGAACTCGACGATGCAGAAGCTGTGTGGATTTCAGTCCACGCATACCCATCCGAATCACCTTCAAACACACCCAAACCCTTCCGCTTGAAGGTGTCGGTTTACGATCCCAACACAGAAGCAGAAGATAAAATGGAAGATGTTCTGGAGTCCAATGGAACGGTGGAACCGGACGAAGTAATTTGTCAAAACTGCAAACAACGAGTGCCCAAAGGCTCACTCTTTTTGCATGAGAACTTTTGTTTGAGAAACAACATTCTCTGCCCACAAGGTTGCGGACAAATCTTTCAGAAGCGTTCGCCTGCCTACCAAACCCACTGGCATTGTCCCCACGATACCTTCACTGGTAACACTCCATTAAGTCGACAGAAACACGATGCTCTCTACCATACACCACAGGTTTGCTCGACTTGCGATATGGACTTTCCGTCGATACCCATGCTATCACACCACAAGACTACAGTATGTCCTGGCAAGCTGATTCTCTGCCGCTTCTGTCACCTACAGGTTCCACAGGAAGGTGATCCGAATGATCAGTCCCCAGAACTCCTCCTTTCCGGTCTTACACCACATGAACTAGCAGACGGCGGCCGAACAACAGAATGTCACCTCTGCAACAAGATCGTCCGCTTTAGGGATATGGACACACATCTCCGACATCATGATCTGGAACGCCTATCCCGCCCTCCACCGCGCATGTGTCGGAACGTTAATTGCGGCCGTACTCAAGATGGTGCAAACAAGGCAGGCGATACACGAGCTGGAACGCGCAAAGGTCAAGGCCCAGGCAACGAGATCGGCTTGTGCAGTGTCTGTTTCGGACCTCTCTACGTCTCTCTGCACGACCCAGAAGGCAAAGCACTCCGCCGCCGTATCGAGCGCCGCTACCTCTCTCAGCTACTTACCGGCTGTGGGAAGGCTTGGTGCAGGAACGAGTATTGTCGCACCGGCCGTAAGAACTTGGGACAGGAAGACAAGTCTGTACCCACTAAAGACGCTATCCCACTCGTGAAGCCATTCTTGCAGGGCATGGACGGGAAGGGTTATGACACTCCGCTGCACTTCTGCGTCGACGAGAGGACGCAGAAGTCTAGAACGCTGGCTGAGATGGTTGCTGCAGAAAAGGGCATTGAGGGCAAAGGTGGATACGGTCTAGAGTGGTGTATTGCTGCAATGGAAGCTGAAGGTGGAGATCTAGACAAGGCAAGGAGCTGGCTCAAGGGGTGGGCACCTCAGAGAACGGAGGCTAGCTAGTGAGGGCTGAGAATATTTTTATCGATGCACTTGCGTTGCCGCAGTTAGAACAATAGAGGTACGATGGGGGTTGTAGCATATAGACTAGATTAGAGAGATACCCAGTAACGATGTAGACGACCTTAAATTCACATAACCAAATCTACATATAAATCTCAATCCCATGTTCCTTCCACATGATCTACAGTTTACTCTTCCCACTCTTGTCTTGCCCCTCCCTTTCCGTCTGCCTCCCCATATCCTTCGTATTGCTCGTCTCCGCTTTCAAGCTCGCTGGATCGCCGAGTTGCGTCTTATTCACCTTTGCCCCGTCGTCGTTTGCTAGTGTACCTCGTACTTTTTTGCTATGTGGAAGATTCTCCTTTGCCTCATTCTTCTTACCTCCTTGCTTCCCATCTTCCATGTTTCGACCCTCTACGTTTCCGCCATTGCCTATGGCTTTTTTGTCGCCGCCACCAGCGCTTGTACCAGCTTTGCGATAAGGGTCTGAGACTGTGGGAGCAGAATCTGAAGATGAAGATGAGGATGAGGAGGCAGACGGTGTATCATTCCCTTGACCGGCTGGTGGAGCGGAATCATTTGATGGGAGAGACTTTTTGTCGTCGTTGGCGGGTTTTAGACTCGTGCCATCCCCTAGATCGGGGGTGGATTTGGTGGAATTGATTGCTTCTTTGGTCTTTGGGTTTGATAGGGTGCCGCGGACGGATTTGGAATGCGACGTGTCGACCATTGTTGCTGATGTTTATCCGTGTAGGTATGTTTGGTGATGTTACAACTGCGGAGTAGAAAACCTGGGGAAGAGGAGCTTATGACCTACCAGTACCTCGGCAGCTACATCATTGAAATATAGGCGTAGTTTGAGATCTTCCTACTTGTTTACGGCTCGCGTGTCTTTGACGTATTGTTTAGCGCGTATAGATGACGTCTTGCATTATTGAGGTGCGCAATCACATGAAAGCATTAGGGTCAGATTTGAGTCTTTCCACACTCGTTGTTAGGAGTTGCATCTACCAAAGTAGACATCGGTCTCAGACTGTGTTGTTGTTGTTTGTTCTTAAGGCATCAATGTCTGTCGTAGCCACGAACGAATGAGGCTGCGTCGGCGGCTTACTGAGCTGAGCACTGACGATCCCCATGATCCGTCGCACCTCGGCATCTCCCTACCCCAGAGCTCCACAATCATGTCCTCGATAAACGTCGCGGGAGCGATACAGGCGGTTCCTGTCCCAGAGAATATCGATGCGCCATGACAGACGCCGTCATTTCCCGACTGTCGTCAGTTCCTTGGGCTGCTGCCTTGATCAATGACCCCAATTGGACTCCAGTCAACACTGCCTCCCGGACACCAAAGGCATCCGGGGAAGATTCCTTCTTTGCAGAAACTCTAAGTACAGGTCGCACGATACGAAGCCTTCTGACGCTTCGACCGATCAACGAAGAAGATGGCGATATCGCATACAAGGAGGTCAAGACTATCGTGGAGCTAGGCGACGGACTCAACGGCTACCCACAGATCATACATGGGGGTTGTGCTGCGACACTACTTGACGAGATGTGCGGTATCTTAATCATGCTGAATATGGAGAGGAAGGTGCAAAAAATAACAGAGGACGGCCGCCGCGCAGCTGCCTTGAACTACTTTACCGCCTGTTTGTTCATGTCGCGCCTCAACTCTAACACACAAGCTGAACGCAAACAGATCTGAACACCACCTACAAGAAGCCGGTGCCGACACCCGGTGCGCTTCTTCTTACGGCCAAGATCGAGCGACAAGAAGCGGGCGATCGGAAACTATACGTTCGTGCGACCATCGAAGACGGCAACGGTACAATATACACGCTCGGCGAAGCCTTGTTCATCAGGGTTTCAACCAAGCTATGAGGTCGTTATAAACCGTCACATGCTCTACATGTGAACAGCCAGTGATGCGACAGTATTACAATGTGTTACGGAATGTCCTTGAAGCGCCTGTCAAAATGGGCCTCACTCGGATGCCGGTCGCCGACCAGCCTCAAGAGTACGTCGACCAAAGTAGCGCGTACTAAACCAGTACATGAATACAGTCTCTCATCTTGAGGTCGTACCACTCGCGTGGCCATCTTTTGTATACGGCTGTGTGCCGAGATGTTTGTCGTACGACACCGCACAATACAATTGCATGCCGCGATCCTACGCAGGACGACATTGCGCTTGTTGATGCGAATCCCGACCCCTTTTTCCTGCTGCAATACAGAGTCCCTGTCACACTTCGATTTTTGAACGTCTATCACCATAGCCACCTTCCAATACTGTGACTAGACGGGCGTGTACTTGGAAATTGGCGCTGCTAACTTTTTCTACCGCAATTAGGCTGACCGACTTTGTCCGAAGTTACAAGCGTACGTTCGCTTGACTACCTGGATCGCATACTCTGTGACTATTCCATCGGCATCTGCTCACGTTTTGCGACATATGAAGCTACTGAGCGCGGCGCCAGCCCTTAGTGGCAGATCGGCCGAACGTGCAAGCTGGGTTCCGGCCACATGACTGGTCACAACCATATTCTTTTAATCTATCCAACCCTGACCCACATGATCTACCCTGTGCATGACCGTCGTCTAGGCCTGGCTCCTAAGATCTGGGGTAGTCAAGCCGGCGCTTGCGATGTTGCAATCTCCAAGGCATGCACACAGGAAATCCTTCTCTAGAGTACGGCGCTCGATCAACCTCTAACCCAACTAAAGCTCTACCATGCCCAGGCCTGGGCATGCCCGAGTCCACAAACGACGCTATATGCTCCGCAGTGAACGTTCATGCGCCTGACGTCGCCGTCATTTGCAAATTTTTTACTGGTGCCGTTTCAAACTGACTTTGTTCCGATCAGGCAGGTCCAAACAATGATGTCGGGCTGGTCTTGAGGTTGATTGTCTTGCGACAGTCTCACAAGACTCCCTGCATTTGCTCCATCACTGTACAGTCGGTGTAAAGTAAGTGCCTTGACGTCCAAGAAGGAACTAACAGGAGCACGCGGTCTTGAGGCTTATGCTGCAGGGCAAGATCATAGGGCAGACCCATGCAGTGCGACGCATGGCTCTACTATCTAGAACTACCCCACATTCAGGCGTCGCCGTCGAACTACGGTAGATGGCGCAAACCCGGGGTTCTAGCATTCATGACCGGGGAGCCAATCGCAGAGACGTTCGCTCTGGTCTTAGGATTAGTGTTCATCACATGCTTTAATCGGTGCTTGCGTTGTCACTGGACAGCACTTCACAGAAGAAATATGCGTAGGGCCGACCCGATGACCAGTGCCTATCAAGGTTAGCTGTAAATCCCCTGAGTCTCATCACAGCTCCTTCTCTGCTTGCAGCTTACTCAAGGCGTATGTCGAAAGGCATGTTGCATTTCAGTATCCGCTACCATTCAACCTCTGGTGAAAGCTGCAATTTTTGTGCATCATAGCGACAGATTGCGACAAATGGAAAGGTGGACTAAGCTTGCCAAATGGCTAAACAAAGCAAAATATTCTTCGGAGATTTGGCTTGAAGGGGAAGGGTGTAAGTACGCGCTCTTCCAGTCCCCAGACTACGTTACTCAGACTAAGACATCTCGAACTGTGAACCGAAATGAGCTATGTAACCCCTTCAAACGGCAACGGGGGTAGCCGCCTAGTGAGTCAGTATGCGGTAGGTCCTTATGACCTTCTAAGTGGCAGTCGGTGAGGTTTCCTCATCACCGGATGCTGCTCGTTAGCCAGTCGGCAGGCTTCGTAGGGGCAGATCCTTAACTGATCGCGTGGGTGTATGGATCTTCTCCTATCACTCAAGAGGGGCGGTAGTAAACAAACGGAGGTGTTAAATAGACATCATCATCTCCCCTCCTGAGACCTCTTTTTTATTACTATACTCTACACTCCTTTGTACACCTCCTCTTGGTGTTTCTACTGTACATAGGATTGTCTACTGGTACATTCTTACGACCATGCACTTACCCTCCTTGATCGCCTGCCTCGGTGCAGTCGGTATTCAGGGTGCTGCTATATGTAAGCAAATATCTCCCCCCTTTACAACTTAAGGCTGACATTACGTAGCCCGGTTTAGCAGACAAGTATCAAATGATACTGAGCCTGCATCAAACATAAGCAGCATCCAAGGAATTGCTGCTATCACAGATGGATACTGGTTGAATGATCTCTCCGGCAACGGAAGAGCTGCCTTCAACGGTAATAGCGCTTACAAAGTCTTCCGCAACGTCAAGGAATACGGCGCGAAGGGTAAGTCACTTTGCTTTTCGTGTTCCAACATACCATTGACGCTCTTACAGGTGACGGTGTTACCGATGATTCCGATGCAATCAACCGTGCTATCTCCGACGGGAACCGTTGCGGTCCCGGCGTGTGTGACTCGGCCACTGATTCCCCAGCCGTGGTCTACATCCCTTCTGGAACCTACCTCATCAGCAAACCCATCATCTTCTATTACATGACACAACTCATCGGTAACCCTCGAGGTCTCCCTGTTTTGAAGGCTGCTCCTACTCTCCAAGCTCTTGCTCTCATCGACGCTAGTCCTTATGGCAGCAACGGTAACGCTGGCTGGACGTCAACCAACATCTTCCTACGACAAATCCGTAATTTGGTCATCGATGGCACCGCTGTTGCACCTACCAGTGGCTTCCAAGGTATCCACTGGCCTGCCTCGCAAGCTACAACTATCCAGAATGTCAAGATCCGCATGACCCAGGCGTCAAACTCGGTACATGCTGGTATCTTCGTTGAGAACGGATCTGGTGGCCACATGGCTGACCTTGATATTGAAGGTGGTTTATATGGCATGAACATTGGAAACCAGCAGTTCACCATGCGCAATGTCAAGATCTCCAAGGCTGTCACCGGTATCTCTCAGATCTGGGACTGGGGCTGGTTGTACTCCGGTCTTTCAATTAGCGACTGTGGAACCGCCTTCTCCATGAGCAATGGTGCCGCCGCCAACAAACTCGAGGTCGGCTCTGTTGTCATTATCGACTCTGAGATCACCAACTGTCAGAAGTTTGTCGATATGGCGTGGACAAGGACCAGTCAGCCTATTGGTGCTGGCCAGCTGATACTCGAGAACATCAAGCTCAACAACGTGCCAAACGCTGTTGTAGGCAACGGAGCTACTGTCCTCCCAGGTGGAACGCTCACTATCCAAGCTTGGGGTCAGGGCAACAAGTACGCTCCCAATGCGAACGGTCCAGAGAAATTCCAGGGAAACATCTCTCCTGTCGCTCGACCAGGAAGTCTTTTGGATGGTGGCAAGTACTATTCCAAGTCGAAGCCGCAGTACGAGAACCTTGGTACTGGTGACTTCATCAGTGCTCGTGGTAGTGGAGCCACAGGTGACGGTCGTACCGACGACACCAGGGCTGTGCAGGATGCCGTCACCAGGGCCGCTGCTCAAAACAAGGTGCGTAATCGCTTTAGTACTACACTTTATCTCTTTTCCAGATACTAACTCTACCATCCTTGTAGGTTCTCTTCTTCGAACATGGCGTTTACAGGGTCACAAACACCATTTACGTCCCGCCAGGCTCCCGAATGGTCGGTGAGACCTTCTCTGCTATCATGGGCTCAGGTGCCACATTCGGCAACAAAGACAGCCCTGTACCCATCATGCAGATTGGCAAACCCGGCGAGAGCGGTCACATCGAATGGTCTGATATGATTGTGCAAACCCAAGGTGCCACTCCAGGAGCTATTGTCATCCAATACAACCTCAACAGCGACCGTGGCTCCGGTGTCTGGGATGTTCACACCCGTATCGGAGGTTCCAAAGGTACCAATCTGCAGGTTGCTCAATGCCCTGCCACTGTTGGATCCGTCAATCAGCAATGTATGGCTGCGCATACCAACGTGCACGTTACCAAGGGCGCGAACGGAGCGTATTTCGAGAACAACTGGTTCTGGACAGCAGATCATGATTTGGACGATGCACGATCCACACAAATCTCCATCTTCACCGGACGCGGTCTGCATATCGAAGCGCAAAACGTGTGGCTATGGGCTAACGGCGTGGAGCATCATGCGCTATACCAGTACCAAGTAAGTCACTCTCAATCCTGTAACATGGCAATACAAGCAAAAGCTAACAAGTAGATAGTTCAACGACGCATCGAACATCTTCGCGGGCTTCATCCAAACGGAAACCCCGTATTATATGCCCACACCTGATGCCTCCAACCAGCCCTACGGCAGGTCCGACGCTTTCTCGGACCCCGTCTACCCATCTGGTGCATCAGCCTATGGCCTCCGCGTGCTCAGATCCAAGAACGTGCTCATCTACGGTGGCGGCTTGTACTCCTTCTTCCGCAACTACAACGTCGGATGTTCAAGTGCTGACGCACCGAATGGATTCCGCAACTGCCAGAGTCGTGTCTTTTCTATCGAGGGTGCTAGCAGTGTGCAGGCTTTTGCACTGAGTGAGGTGGGTAGTGAATGGATGGTTACAGTTGATGGAGTCGACAAGGCCAAGTGGAGTGACAATCTAAGTGTGTACTCGAACACTATCGGCTGGCTTGGATACGGATTCTAGATCTGGAAGGGAATGTTGAAGTGTACATAGGAGTGGGGGATTCAATTGGCTGTATATATGGGCTGGAGTTTGGTGTTCCCCAGGTGTGCTGGCTACGGTCGCTATTCGTTTGTCGGGCTATCATACTATCGGCTTAGTATGTGCTTTCTTCGACAATGCAAAGGCTCAAATCATGCTTCTTCTCTATTTGTCCTCTACCGAGTGTCAGCATTCATTCCCGCTTCATGTAGTCGTGTGGCTAGCAGTTGATGTTGCACCTCAAGCTGAGTACTCGTGCGTGATCACTGTCTAACAATACTCCTACATCTTTTGACCAGCTTTTAGTGCTTCGCGAAAATAGTGTGTTAGGAATTCCAACGTCAACCGCTAAAAGTTGCTGTTTCCCCACGTGGCGGACCCTGCATACACAACTCCAGGCCGCCCCACCGAGGGGCACGTAGGTAGCTCTGACGTTCGAAAGCTATCGAGCGCAGCTACAACATCACCAAAAAAAGTCTACTTTCAATTTATCAAGCTCCAATCGCAAACTGTTAGAACAAACCGATCGATATCCAAGATGGCCGGCGTCAACCTCCAAGAAGTCCACGACTTCATGATCTCTATCGCCAAACAAGCTGGCGAACGCATCGTCTCCGCAAAACCCACAACTCAAGGCTCAGGGTCGAAGAAGAACTGTACGTAGCGATCGCTCAAGTGGGAATCTGTACTATCAAAACGACCAGTACTAACTAAATTGGATTGCAGCGGTCGATCTCGTCACCGAGACTGATCGCGCCGTCGAGAACCTCATTTCGACATCCCTCCGCGAGAAGTACCCAGACTACGAATTCATGGGCGAAGAAACATACGTAATGCTTCCGTACGAACTGCATATGAGACAGCTACTGATCTAGAACACCAATTTCCAGAAGCCCGGCGACAAACTTAACGCAGCACCGACATTCATCTGTGACCCCATCGACGGAACGACGAACTTTGTGCACCGATACCCTTATGTTAGCATTTCACTCGGTCTAGCGATAGAGCGTGAGCCTACTGTAGGAATCGTGTACAACCCATTCACACAAACTTTGTACTCTGCCATAAAAGGACAAGGCGCGTATCTGAATCAAACGACCAAATTACCACTATCACCACCAACGCCGCTGGAGACACTGAATACCTGTTTGGTTGCTGTGGAGTGGGGCAGCGACCGGAGCGGGAATGACTTCAAGGTCAAGAGTGAGACTTTCAAGAAGCTGGCAGCCACAAAGGAAAATGGGGGTGGCATGGTACATGGGTTGAGATCATTTGGCTCGGCGGCGCTGAATCTGTGTGGGGTTGCGAGTGGAGGTTTGGACATCTACTGGGAAGCGGGATGCTGGGCATGGGATGTTTGTGCTGGGTGGGTTATCTTGAAGGAAGCCGGCGGCATGGTGGTTGATGCAAACCCGGGAAACTGGAATCCAGAGGTTGAGGGGCAGAGGTATCTTGCTGTACGAGGGGGTGAAGGACAAAAGGAAATTATTGAGGAGTTCTGGAGCTTGGTTGATGGTGCCTTTGAGGTGGGTACGTAGAGGATGGATACTCCCGTGAGAAGAGTGGTAAACATGGTCAAGTTGGACATCATATCACATCAGCATCAGCGCAGTAATTAGCGGCGGCCAAAGGTTTTCTCATTATTGCCACCACTAAGATATCCTCCACAGTCAGTCAGAACCTTTCGAGCGGTCTCGATCAATCTGTCACCGCATCGAACACGTCTCCACCAGAGAGTGGTGTTCTCCAGCACGATGTCTTCCTGATCCACGCAGCACCATGTTTCCAAAAACGAATGTCCCTTCTTTTCCTTGGTATTCATACAACAAGCGCTTGATTCCCTAAAGCACAAAACAAAGGAAACACAGTTTCGTCGTCGTGTACTCTCTCCGCAAGCAGAGAGGGGAAGAGCTCGTTGATATCGTTGAATTAAGGATCAGGGGGAACGCGATAGGGGTAAGCAAACTCCACTAGTAAAAGAGAGCGAGCAAGAGAGATAAGATGAGTTGGGATGATACAACGGTACGCCGAATGTTTTTGGTTGTTTTCACGTTTTGTCGCTGGTCGGCAATTTGGATGTGCGAGCGGAGTAAGGTATGGTTTCCAACTTGGTGTGTACTCCGGGGTTGTATGCGAGGTGTGTTTGTTTGCGGGTGTTGCGGTGACGGGTAAGTGGGTGTGCGAATCAGTGTCTTTAGATGGTCCTAGGAGTGCCGCGGGCTGAGGCGCTGCCGGATTGTCAGTACGAGATCAACATCACAATATGCAAGAATCTTCAAAAGAGGGTAGAACAGAGAGGCGCAAGGCGTACCTCGCGTCCACAAGATCATCGACATGATTGCACATAGCCACGAACAGGTCAAAGAACAGTTTTCCCCCCATCTCCATCTCCATCTGCATGGTGCCACTACGCTTGAAAGTTTTCCGACTGCGGATAATCAGAGCGAGGTAATGAGCGCGCAGCCGCGAGTCGCTATCCGGCGTATTCTCGTACGCGTAGCGAGCGCTGCGCAAGATGGTTCCGACCTCGATCCCGCTCTGCAGGCCCTGCTTGCGCAGAGAGAGCTTCTTGAGCTCTTCGAGGCCGTAGCGATCAGCTGCACAGTAGACTGCTGTGTCGCGGAGAATGACGTCTCCTACGCCGGAGTGGAAGAAAGTTGGCTCGACAGCAGCTGCGCGGTCGCCGGGTTTGTTTGGGTCGGGTGAGGCAATTGCACCTTCGAGCATCCAGGTCTGGCGGCGCTTGTCTTGGACAAGGCGTGGGTAGTAGTCGCCCTTGTACAAATACTCGAGGATACAACTGAAAATCTCAGGTTCCTCCGTGGGCAGATCGATGCGGCGATTAGCGGACTCGAAGAACTGGCCCCGCAGCAGTTCAGCAAAATACGGAGAGTGACTTAATACATCTTCATGCGCGGCGAACAGTCGCTGGTCGGAACCAACGATGACTGTCACGATGGAAGAGGTGAGCGCTGGTGAGCCACCATCCATCATTGGACTGTCCTTGCGCGTATCCAGCTTCTCGGCCATGACCTTCTGCTTAGACGCATCGCGGAACGATCTCTTCGGCTGTTTGGTGATCTTGCCTGAACGGTCTTTCTCCTTCGAGCTAGCGAAAGAGCGTTTGCCGAACATCTTGACCGAAGAGAGAGATCGAAGTAGCGAGCGACGGAATTTCTCGTAAAGAGTGGACAGGTTAGTGTGACGCAGCGTTCATATGAGAGAAATGGGAGCTCCGGAAACTCTCAGATTTCGCAAACCTTTCGGGGGAGAAAAGTCGTTGAAAATCCGAAGAGCTTAGCGAGTTTACCAACACTGGTGGTGAAGATAAAGCACGCTTTGGTTGTCGAACTCAGGCTTGTCGTGAGGCGTAAAGATTCAAGTTGTGGGGTCGCAGCTTGTTAAATACCGACGATGCCAAGTCGGTGCCCCTGTAGCCTGGACAACTAGCGCTGGCAGGCTGGGGCTATGTTACATGCATACTCCTATTGCTATTCGCCCATTGCTGCATGCTGGGCTGCAGCAGATATCTATCAGGCTGCGAGGCGTCATTGTTTGCACCTCCTCATTTGATGCCCTCTGAAAACATGGAAGACCGTGGAACATGGCAGTTCCTCTGAGGATTGACAGTAAGCGAGCCACGAATAGCACGCGATATGGTGTGTTGGACCTAGCGACGTAGATTCGAGGCGCGAAAAAAAGCTAGCATGGACAGGGAGCTGAAGTTTGTAAGTAAAGCCGTTTTGGTCGGACCGTTTGTTGTGTGCGCGTCACGTCTCTATCGCGGTGTAACGTGACCTGGGGTTGCTGGGCGGCCTCTGTGACTCACGAAGATAGTGGCTGCAATGAGTGACGAAATGTCCAGTCCTGCAATGCACCGCGCCCAAGTCTAGATTCAGGAAGATTTTGCAGGTCGGGGACAACATGCAGAAGTAGGTCCAGAGCTCCGAACTATAATACTGCGCTTATGCGCTATGCCTAGTGGTGAAGCGAGCAAATGCGTGGCCTACGTGTTCAGGGACTGTAGCTGCTGCTGCTAGATGCGTCGCGGTCCTTATCGTGGTCTTCGCCTTGCAGTCGGTCAGTAAGCCAGTCGTAAGCGTCTAGCAGCTGTCAAGTCCAAGGTGAAACACATTAGCCCGTCAAAGAGGTCAAAACCACGTGTTCTAGATGACTGTCGAGGATGTCAAGTCTCGGAGATATAAGTGTGGATTAAGGACATGGGAGTCTTGGTAAGATGTGGTGACGGGGATGCACCTTGATGTTCGGCACTCGCAAATGAGGCGCAAAGTAGCGATACTACCGTTCCCTGGTGATGGTATGACGTCGTCGTGTTTTCACACACTCGAGTGAAGTTCAGCAAGACGTGATGCGAACAAGAGACAGATATGGAACGAACAACGTGTGAATTCTAGCGTGTCCCTGCTACCAGAACGTGTGAAGGCGATCGTCTTCCGGGCCGCGTGCGGAGCTTTGACTAAGGATCCAAGGTCCCTCGTCATCCATAGGCAACTTTCCCCACATCTACAACCCTCTTTTCACGTCCATCACCTGCCACTGCATCCCACTTACCTACACGGAGAGTGAAGTTGTTGCATTCTATTCTTACTCGTCGCTCTTCCTGCACATTCACAGCGGGCGCCTGCTTCTGTCTGACTACTTCAACTACACTGCCTACCGCGTCGCCGTAGACAGTCTCAACCAAACTTAACAGAGCAACCACACCAACTAATCGCAACCATGAGCACCGGAGCGAAGAAGCGTATCATGAAGGCAAGCCAAATTGCCCTGGCGCAGAAGCAAGTGTACTAACAACAAGACGATAGGAGTACGGCGAGTGCATGGCTGACACACCGCCCGGTATGAAGATCAACTTCGACGAGCAGAACATGACCAAGTGGGAAGTGTTGATGGACGGCCCAGCCCAGTCGGCCTACGCGGTATGTTGGATTGTCTGATCCATGCGCCTTCCGTGCGCTCTCGGTAGCGCCTGCTAACAGCTATGCAGGGCGGGCATTTCAAGCTCGAGATTACTTTCCCGACCGAATACCCTTTCAAGCCACCCGTCGTCAGCTTCCGAACCAAGATCTACCACCCCAACGTCAGCAACGACGACAAGGGGTCCATGTGCTTGGGTCTGCTGCGTGCCGATGAGTGGAAGCCGCCAAACAAGGTCGTGTCGGTGCTCCGCCTAATCCAGACGCTGCTCATCGAGCCCAACCCGGACGACGCGATTGAGCCGTCCATCGCCAACGAGTACCGGGAGAACCGCAAGGAGTTTGAGAAGAACGCAAAGGACTGGGTCAAGCGCTACGCCAAGTGAGGGGTCTCACGGGTCCTTTACCGGCCAGGCGGACGTGGGCATCGGTTGGGGCAGCACAGAGCTTGACGGATACATATTCATTTTGCATCTTTGGCGTTCGGCGAAATTTGCATGCGGACGGAACCCGTCTTGACCGGTGTGGGCGAAGAAGCATACAATGTTTTGCAGATCGCGATGCACGCACGACTTAGCCAGGCATCGGGCGATTAATGCAGGGTAGACTTACTCAGGTTCACCAAATAAGATGAGTTCAAACCGCAACATGTCGTCATGTTCAAATCTCCCATGCCAGTGCTCTCAGAAGCGAGCCGCAGCATATTACCAGGGGGGACCTGAAAATTTCCTTCTCGAAGCCCGAGAAAGGCTTCCACCGCCTAGTGCACTTCCTATCTGAGATTGCTATGTCCTAGGCAGGTCGACCATCCAAGTTTGTTCGCTTCGGGTGAGAGCTTGGAGGCTGTGAGTGCAGGGCCAAGGGCGCGGTGCTAGCGAGTCAGGCGCAACAAAGCGTGTGGCACGCGCCTCAGAAGTCCCTCGCAAGTGTTCCAGCAAAGCAAATAGTGCATCATGTAATCCGAGAGAGCCGCCCTGGGAGCTGCTCGTCCTGCTCGCCATGCATCGAGCGAGCGGACAGACGAGGTAATCTTGTACAAGGTGTATTGCTTGGTAATTGCTGTGATCTCCGTGTTTCAATAGTCTGCCCGCGGCTGATTGGCCGGGAGCGCGTCAATGTCGCGAGGCTGCCGGCCGTCGGTACCTGTTGCAGCGCTTATGCAACTCTCCTAATTTGTGCCGTTGCATGTCAAAGTAACGAACTCCTCTGACAAGCCCACAGAGGTCCACCAAGCTCCTACCGGCCCGCGACCTCCCAGCTTACAGGAATCGGGGATGAGGGAAGCGCCGCGTCTTGGCAGAGAGTCAGTGACGGACGGATCCAGGCGCTGCAGCTGAAGGAGACTTTCCTGCTACACTTTGGCCGCACTCATCTCCTCACCACCGTCTGATTGCACCCGCGCCAGTGCGGCACACCACGTTCCTTATCCTTCGAACCCGACCTCATTCTTTCACTTTACCCGTTCACTGCCCCGACTGCTTTTTGCTTGCCAACGCCGCCGCCGCCGCCGCCATCACCGCCACGCCCCAGAGCAGGCTCTCCACAGGCTCGACACCAATCCGCGCCGTTTCACGACAACCACTCACCCTCGTTTCGTAGCCTGCAACTCGCACCCGAGAATGTTACCGCGAATCACCAAATCCGAGCTGTCCTATTCTCCGGTCGAATGAGCGCCTGTTCCGCTGACCTACACCACCACATTCTGCACCCGTTGACCACACAATGGGCGACGCTCTTCTACGTGTCGCTACAGGCGTCTCGCCCGTAGCTGATGCTGACAGGAGCCCAGAGCCACACGCTCCCTACACGTCACCCACTACCGAATACACTCCCCCAACGTCTCCGCAACCGCAGATGCCGTACGCGGCGAAGAGGGGATTCGGATTACATCGGTCCAAGCAGCCAGCTCAGCTCCAGATGGACACAGCAGACGCGCCGCCATACGAGCACCCCGTCTACAGCCCATCGCCTGCAGACAGCCCGTCCCTCCCGCTTGCGGCACTGCCTTCCCCCAAATTCGCCCAACGCCAGCGAGCTCCTTCCCTCCTCCGCCATGCTGCCATACCCTCCTCTCTTAATGACATCCAAGCTGGAATGGGACAAGGCCCAATGTCCCCAATAATGGCCCATACAATGGCTCGCCCAGATAGCGGCCCACGTTCGCCTGATCTTCGCGCCATTTTCAACCCTCTGGCCAGCAATCCTGTCAACTCGACTGGGCCGTCGTGGGACTCTTCCAACGAGGATTTGCCTGGGTCACCTGCCTCACCTTTCAGACCCCGCGGGATGACTGGCTCTTCGCAGCAGTCCTTCCAACCAACTCCTCCCTTAAGATCAGTGACATCTGTTCCCGACTACGCCCAATATGGAGGCACCGGGCGCGCTAATTTATCTGGCACCTACAAACCCAACAGAGGCGCCCCCAATTGGGCCCACAACGACTATTATCCTACTCCACCTCGACCGTTTCGCGGCGAAGAGCCACGGGCCAGTTTTAGGTCCGGGTGGACCAATGCGTCTTCGAGTATACTAGAAACCAGCGGTACAGAAAGAAGCAGTATTGCCACCGCACGGAGCTCTATCGCCAGTGATCGGCAAAATAGCCTTTACTCGAGAGACCCATCGAGAGACCGTCTTCGGGAACGCGACGGCTCACCAGAAACAATCCAGACTTCCGAAATTGCCGAGGAAGATGAATACGTAGACCCTGTTGGCGACGTGCTGGATTCCTACTATTATGACGAGGAGGATGAAGAGCGCAGTCCTATAATTGAGCAGGGCGAACGAGACTTGCAAAGCCCTTCGCCAGTAGGTCTTGACTCAGAGCCTCCTGAGCTATCGCAGACGCCATCTCGCGATTTCGACTCATTAGATTCCTTCCAGTCCAACGAGAGCCTGAATGGTAAGCTAGGAACCAATGTCGACTCGAAGGAGCTGTTGACGATTCGGCCACCCTCTGGGTCGGACCTGGATGAGGCATACAACGCGGATCCCGCCGAGCGAAAGGCGTTACGTATCGAGTTATTGCCCTCGGTACAAATCAGCCCGTTCCAGGCCGCATATACACCACGAACAATTCAAGCTGTAGTGCAGCAGTCCAAGAAGAGACAGTCAGGCGTACCAAAAAGGACAAGTGAAGAAGCACCCAGGCGTGTATCTGTTACATTGCAAGCTCTGGCGCTCAGGACCACAGAAACCAAGGGACACCACGCGAGGAAATCGAATGGCAGCCGTTCACAACTCGATCACATTCGCCGCGATATATCCGGACTTCCACAACTGCCGCCTAGCCGATCCCGACTTTCACGCCAGGATTGGGCTAACATTGAGGCCTACTCCAAGCGACATAGCAAGAGACCAAGCGTTCCACGTACCTTTTCTAATGAATCTCTGGCCAGTTCCCACATGCCTCAATCTCCGCCTATGCAGAGATCTCAGCCGCTCCCCGAGCTGGATGAAGACGAGGCAATTCCCCGCCGCGCTTCTACGAGTGTGTTCGACCGGAAGAGCGCGTTGTTTGATCTTGGGATGATGTCTCAACTTACAACTACCAAGAGCAAGCCTGAGACTCCGAGAACCCCCACGTTAGCACCTCCCAACCAGCACGTCACGACTGTGATAATGCCTGGTCTGCGAAAGACGGCTGCGCCTGTGGAGAGAGACCGCTATGGATTCAAGAAGGCTTCTGACAAGATCAACGTTCAGGAGTATAACGCGTGGGCTTCCAGATACGAAGAGCATATCTCCCGCAGGAGAGGCAAATGGATCTCCCTGATGGCTAAGCAAGGTCTGCCGACAAATGAGCCAACCAGGTTCCCTGATATGTGCGAAAAGGTCAAACGATACGCTCGTAAAGGATATCCCCCTGAGTGGAGAGGTGCAATGTGGTGGTTCTATTCTGGTGGTCAGCACATGATTACACAGAAGGAAAATGTCGGTCTGTACAAGTCTCTAGTAGCTCGCGTCAACCAAGACGAGCTCAACAAGGACGACAAAGATGCAATTGAACGCGATCTCGACAGGACGTTCCCCGACAACATTCATTTCCGTCCGGAACCAGCAACTGATCTACTCGACGGCGAGTCTGACGACGAGCCAGCATTGATTCAAGACCTGCGCGAGGTGCTCTCTTGCTTTGCTTTGAACAATCCCAACATTGGTTACTGCCAGTCTCTCAACTTTATTGCTGGTCTTCTTCTGTTGTTTCTCAAGCAGGACAAGGAGAAGGTTTTCATCCTTCTTACTATTATCACGCAAAACCATCTCCCAGGTGCCCACGCTCGCAGCCTGGCAAACACGGAAGTCAACGTACTTATGATGTTGATCAAGGATTATCTGCCAAAGGTGTGGGCGTCGATCAACGACACCGATCTCATCAACAGCGGCGCTGGCTCAAACGCTCATCCCAACTCGAAGTTCCAACGACAACCCACAGTCGCCCTCTCTTGTACTTCTTGGTTCATGAGCATCTTCGTCGGTGTCCTGCCAATCGAGACCGTACTTCGCGTCTGGGACGCATTTCTCTACGAGGGACCACGTGCCCTATACCGCTACGCTCTTGCCATCTTCAAGCTCGGTGAACCCGAAATCAGGAAATACCGTCCTGGTGATGGCGAGATCTTCATGGCCGTGCAGACACTACCTAGGCGCTGCCTCGACCCGAATATCTTGCACGACCTGGCGTTCGTGAAGAAGGGTTTTGGAAATCTGTCGCAGAATGTCATTGACCAAAAACGAATGTTCTGGCGCGATCAGAACATCATAGCGCATCAAACTTCTGTCAAGAACACGAACGGTCGAAGACTGCTCGGCGTACCACAGGAGGACGAAGAAGACGGAGACAGGGATAGCCTCCGGAAGGCCATGGGCATGAACGGCCTACGCCGTCGCGCATCCCGAAAGTTCCGCAAGATGGGCATAAAGTGAAGCGAGACTTCTATTGCCCATTCCAAAAATAACCGACTAGACGTTTAGCACGAGTCCAATGTCGTCGACCGTGCTTTTCATACTTACATATACGTTTGCAGCGTTTTCCATCATCTGGCGTTGACTAAAAATGGCGGGGTTATTGGGATATTTTGAAATGCTTGTTTCTTCTTGTATAATAATCATGATATACCCTTTGTGTGGGCGAGTTGAGACGGAGAGATTGCAGAAAGTAGAAGGATTGAGACAGGCTACTGTCGTAGCATAGCATGGCATCGGATGGACGTTTTGTTGGGTAATGATTACGATGTTATGACCCTCATCAGTCAATCAATATACCCAGTTCGTTCGTTGTACCATTACTCATCTTCACATCTGCTGTTTGTCAACTTGTCGTGTTTGGAGAAAGACCATGTAGTAACTCGTTGGATTTGATGCTGTTCTATTCCAAACCCGGTTCCGATCCTTGTTCCAGATAACTCCAGTGTATCCCATCCGTAAATGCTCGATCGAATGCCTAAATGTCATCATGCTTTTCCCTCGTTATCCAATGTCCTCTTTCGACATCAACACTTATTGCTTGCTCTCCTGCTCCCTCGACAAACGGTCATGCTCGTCAATGTCGCTACCCGGTTGTTAGTATCCAAATATAAAAGACCGAGGAGAAAGAGAGAGGGAAAGGAGCAAAACATACGTAGCCTCCCAAGGGTAGTTGATCCAAACATCTCCAACTGTCCTAGCAGCACTATACCTGCCCTTGAGAATCTCCTGAGGCAGTTGACCCTTCTTCGCCTTATCCTTGTTGTGCAAGACGAAGATTGAGAAGTTTGTCTTCTCGCCCTCGCGGCCGAGCTTCTTGACTGCGGTCTCGACATCCTTCTCCAGCTCGCGGACGGCGTATTCGAGGGTGGTGCGTGTGTCATCTACCTCGTCAACGATGAGGACGTTTTTGCCGATCAGGTTGGCCATCTCGAGAGAGGAGAGGTCCAGCCATTGGGTTCGTGTTACTTTTGTGCCGGGGGTTTCGACCTCAGAGTCGGGACCCGAGCCGAGTTGTTCGTAAAGGGAGAGACCGATGGCCTGGATGGGGATGTTGGGGCTGTTGGGCTTCTTGAGGAAAGAACTGAAGAGGTTGTTAGTTGAGGGGTTCTTGGTTTCGGAGGCCTTGAAATGGGACTTGGAGGTTACGTACCGGAGGATACGCGCAGGGACGTAACCACCACCGCCAATGGCGATCATAAGGTTAGGCTGGAACTCATTGAGGATTTGGTCTGCTGCCTCTTGGCAGAGCTTGTGGACCTGGAGGGAGGGAGGATGTCAGCTGCATTCTGCGTATTTTGTTTACTGGATATTGTGTAAGGGCTCCAGGTTCGTCATAGTCGCATACGTGGGGACGTAGGTAGAGTCTCTGGAGGTGTTTGCTGCAACAGCCGCGTCGAGGCGATACCAGTTCTCGTGTTGTATACCCGCGGACTGGTTGCGGTACACAAGCATACCACATGCGCGTGTGTGCGCGGGGTGTCTGATCGCATGTGTAACATTTCATCCTGCACGTACCTGGTTGTATGTGACGTAGACCTTCTCGACCATTTTCGCGACAGTGTTCTTAACTACGGCCTTGAAGCGTAAAAAGTGGTATATGAGTTGAATGGCGGAGTAGAATTGTTTTTGCAAAAAAAAGTCTGTCACGCCGCGGCAGAGTCGAAATGGTTACCTACTTGAGTAGGCAAGGCTAGAGCGGCGTACGCCGAAAATCCAAGGTGGGGTGTCTTGTGCCCCGCAACCTTCTTGTGAGCCAATCAGATGAGGCGTGGTTCGATGATTCACATGCACGCAATGGGTTGTGAAACCGTTAGTAGCAGCAGGTCTGCAATCATGCATGACTGACTACAAATAGTGTATATATCAATATACATTTGTATCTAACACCTCAAGTTCCCACATATCAAAGAGTGTTCCGCTCTTCTTCGGCCATTGGCCTTCATCATCATCGCCGAAACAGAGTATATAGAAATGTAACACCGTATTCCTGACAATGTACTTTTCGTTCATCACGATAGGCGAATTTAACTTCTCCCAGACGAGGGTCCTCCTGAAGTCCTTCGTGTCCCAGACGACGGGCACGTAGCGTTTAGCATCACTAGTACCCATTTGAGCAATCATGTCTCGCTGCTCGGCCTCATGATCCCATCGATCACCATAGCAGGTGTCTCTCCACCATGCCAGTGAATCCCACCATGAGCCTTGCTTACCCTGGTATTTCGGACCCTGCCAAACACTTAGGTCATTTTCCTCCTCATTGAACCGTAGCAAGAGCGACATCTCCCCCTGAGCAATGTCATAATGGTGCATGTATATCGCGAAGATAGACTCTTTGTAGTCTACTGGAACAAAGCCGTTTATGGCTGGACGTTCAAATCCTCGGGCGCCATCAAAATCAGGTAGGCGTGCACGATGGGTGCTAATACACTCTCCGCGGTACGTGTAGCGACGAAATTCGAAATCTCGTGGGCCCTGACAAGGTGTAGGACTACGTGAAGCTCCGGTAAATATGACGATCGTCTGGGTTTTGGGCTGTACAAGAGGAGCTAGAATGTATGAATCGTGTCTCCTGAGCACGAGTTAGATTTACAAACCAAAATGGCCGAGACTATTGCATAGATGTCGTTTGGTAAGACAGGCACGGTTCAGGTTTAGGATATGCAGAAAGTCACCTACCGCGGGTCGAGGAATATGTTCCCCGACTCGTGCCTGATCTCAAACGTCCTGCCACGCTGCGAATCGTACTCCCAGATATACACCGATGTGTGGTGGTCGACATAGGCAACACATGCGACAGTGCGTCCACGACAGCTAACGTTCTTGAGGTAGTTCCTGTTTGGTACTCTGAACTTCTTGCAGCCTTGTTTGCCTCGCAATTCATGCACGTAGCAAACGTTTGCATATGTGGTCAGCACCACGATTTCACTAGATGCGAAGACATTCATGATTTGCTCACGTGCTTCTCCGCCCAACACGCGGAGATGCCATGTATCAAGGTCCAGCACGCAAGCGGAGCGTGATGGGGTCACATCGCGGTGGAATACGTGATGCCAGATGAGACTACTGCCTACCAGCTTGAAATCGTAGATCGGGTTGCTAGGAAGGAGTGACTCGTCGGAATCGTATTTGGGAATGATTTTGTAGATACGACTCGGCTTGCCAGTGCGAAAAGCATGTATATCGCGAGCTTTCTTTTTACACAGGGCGTATTCAGCATCTTGAAGATTGACAGTACCTTGATACCACTGGTTGAGGCTTGCTTTGAGGACATGTAGACTCCGGAGGGTATCGCGCCATCGTTTTGAGACACTTTGGAGGCGATATGGAGTAGCAGGATCCAAGAGGCAAAATATCTGAGCCACTAGCTCAACTGGCAGACTGCCGATGACGTCGAATTGAAAGGTGCGGCTGCTGGTCGCGGCATGGAGTGCTCTCCACTCATAGGTTGATAGTTCTGCTGTTAGATCCTGGAGCGCCCGGCCTCTCTCGTGTGTCTGAAGGCGTCGAAATGCGTTGATGAAGTCAGTGGCCATGTTGGATTTGCTGTCGATCAGTGAGCGACGGACAAGCAGAGCTATCGATAGCGATGCGCGAGCCGAGTCGTGCAATCATATGCTTTGCGTGGTACGGGCGAGCAGTAGCTCTGGGGTAGCGCCTAACGTTTTCCAAGTGGGCTGGGGAAAGTCGGTCGAGTGCTGACTCGATATGGGTTTGGTGGTTGACGTCTCTGTGAACGTCTGTGCGGGTAGGCCGGCTAGCCAATCCTGCGGACCCTGGACCCTGGGCCCGATAGCAAAAGCAAAGCCGAGGGAGTTTGACAGTGGGCATGGGAGTTTGCCAGAGAGGCAAGTCTGGCGATGGTGCCGTATGCCAATCTGTGCGACTTGACCGCATCCGCATCACGGGAACGCGGTGTAAGGATAGGCATATCAGCCGCATTATACGCTGACCCCCGCAGCAGAAACAGTTCGCGTTATAGTGATATTAGCGGTGGGTTATTATGGTCGAGCGATGTTTCAGTGTCTCGACCTGCAGCTGGCCGACGACAGGGGTGGTGGACGCATGCAAGCGTCGCCATGGCCGCCAGTGTTTGCCGTGAGGGTGAGGTGCATGCCAACTGCCCTACAGCAGTAGCAAATCCGACTGCGGACAGACAGTCACCCGGCGCTGGCGTGTCGGTCGGGCACGAGTAGCATAGATAGATATAGATAGATGGATGACACTTGGCTCCCGCAGCACGCTCCAACCTCATCGATCCCCCGTAATTCCCCTTCGGCAGCGCTACCGTTCCGCCCTCGACTGCTGCCGTGCCAGTTTTGCGACACAGCCCTTCGCACATCGCTGTCGTCTCCTCGTCCCCGCCAAGCCCTCCATCGCCCTCGACGGCGCTGCGCTCAAACACAGCATATGGAATTGTGCCCTGGAGAAGCGTGTCAAACGGCGTAGAAGAACGCTTGGACCCCCTGTGCGAGCTCCTATTCCACAGCTACGGCCGCTCCCGATCCGACAAAGGACCACTCGCACCGTCTGCCATCCCGACCTTTCTGGAACCAAATTTGTACGGTTCGCGCAGGCGCTAGAAGAAATCCCAAAGACTAGGAACCTTCCAAGAAGCGCGCGCCCGCCGATTCAAAGCTCCTGCGGCGACGTCGGCCACACATATCGCATGCTCCTCCGCACCTTCTCCGCCCTACCACGTTCGCTGCCCACCGCAAATCGGGACCCTGCATCCATAGAGCTTTCACATTTTTCGACACGCTCCTCAGGAGAACCTCTGCATCCAGCGTCCGCGGGCCATCTCACCACGGCGCCTGCTCTCCACACTTGACCCCAACGCCATGGCTTCTGTCGCAGAGGCCCGCCGGAGTCCCTTCTCCGCCGATCCACACAATCCCAACCTCCACAAGTCGATACCCATCCTGCCCTCGTCTGGCTCGACGCTTGCGCCGCCTAGAGACCCCATGGACATCACGCCCACCTCGTCCACCATGGGCCCACCCTCTGACCGCAACGGCACAAGCTCCTTCCAATCCCAGTCGCAAAGAGAAGGAAATGGAGACTCGGGCAACACATCGCCCAACGGCAACCAGGCGCCTGCCGTGGGCGCTGCCGCTGCCGCACAGCAGCCCAAGGTCGTCCAGACGGCCTTTATACACAAGCTATACAAGTGGGTGTGCCGCAACAGTACGCAAGCGATGCGACACTAACGCGACACAGCATGCTCGAGGACCAGAGCATCCAGCACCTCATCTCTTGGGCGAGCACCAACGAGAGCTTCGTCATGTCACCCTCGAGCGAGTTCTCGAAAGTGCTGTCGTACGTGCATCTAGAGTCCAGCCGTCTCAACCTCCCCAGCTAACCCATCCCAGGTCGTACTTTAAACACACCAACATCTCCTCTTTTGTCCGCCAATTAAACATGTATGGCTTTCACAAAGGTGCGTGTCCAGGTATTCTGTGCTGTCCTGTCTATTACATGCTGACAGCTTACTGCAGTGAGCGACGTATTTCACACGGGATCTCCAGACACACCACTATGGGAGTTCAAGCATGGCAATGGAAACTTCAAACGCGGAGATCTAGTCGGTCTACGAGAGATTAAGCGACGTGCTTCGAGACACGCCCTCATCCATCGCGACTCCTTCTCCGCACCCAAACTGCCTACTGGACCACCAGCTGCTCAGCCAGTCGAGCCGATGCCGGACCCTACAGAGTCACGCCTCCAGAATCTTGAGCATAGCCTCTATGACATGCACGCGCGCATGCAGCGGTCAGAAGACACATGTGCCTACCTCAATCAACGGAGCTCGGTCCTAGCCGAGGGCATGATGAAGTGTCACCAGGTAAGTCGATTGTCTCGACCTGATCTACAGCAGCTAATATACAACTCAGTGGAACCAAGACCTCGCAACTCTGATCATGCAGATGGTGCCGGACCCGGAAAATCCAATTCACAGGGATGGTACGTGTCTATCCTTGAACCCTATCTGCGCGACACACCTACTGACCCGGCTAGTGGCTATGATGCAACGTGAAATTGCTCGACAAACAGACATGCTCCGAGCACTAGAGCCACCAGAAGAGCCACCCCTATCGGCACGCCAACCTTACTTTATGCAAGTAGACTCCAGCAACGGCCCACCTCTTTCACCTCGGCAAATGCCACAAGACAATCTAATAGACTCACGAAGAGGATCCTTGGCGAGTATCTCACGGCAAGCTCCATACAAGGCTCCGGTCCCGGCGCATCTTGCAATCTCTCCCCGACGGTACGGATCAATAGGCACGGGTAATTACTCTCCATCTTCAGCCAGAACCCCAGTTTCACATCAGCCACCCCCACCTCCACCTCCTCCTCCACCAGTCCAGCAACCAGGAGCTGCAACCCTTGGAAGCAACTTGCCAAGCAGCTCATCCCCACCATATAATCTATACAGGCGGCACACCTCGGCAGATATCCGCACCCATGGCTGGCAACCGCAACCACCTAGTGGGCCAGTTCACTCGCCCTATGCTTCTGGTCACAACTCGACACAGTGGCCCTCCTCACCTCACCGCCCACCTATCGGAGGAGGTGACCAGCAGCTCCGTGATGCATTAGAATCATACCAACTACCCCGCGGTCCACGGCAAGCGTCGTCAAGACATGGTACCCCTCCATTGTCAAGTGACAATATGCCATCGACATTAAGCGCAGACAGTGGGTGGACGTTACCAGGAGCTAGGTACCCTTTTAAAGGTATCGACACGCCTGGACCACCTACTCGACGATCCAGCATGGCATCCAACGTGCACTCGCTACTTAATCCTGCCGAAACTGCGGAGCGCACGGATGAAGATGAACCGGACGACGCGCGCAAGCGGAAACGCATGCAGTGATGATCACATACCCCTGCCAAATGACATTCTCCTGCAGCTATATCGACATTGCCCTCTGTTGTAGTTTTACCCTTGATCCGGCGTTCGCTGAGTTTTTCTCTGGACATGTCCCTGGTATTCAGCTTGATTTTTCTCTCTATTATTGCATCCTGCAAGCCTACAAATATCCACTTTCCTATTCAATCTTTAATTCATATCGAAGAAAAGCCACTGCATAAGGGCATGTATACGCATTGGGAGGTAATGACTTTGACCATCACTCGTTGATATTGGATGCTAGGTCATGAACGTTGATACTTCCTCATGTTGGCAGGCCTTTGGACCTCGGTCGCTTTGGTAGTTGGAGTTTTAGGGTCGGAGAAAGCTTCTTCTAAATTCAATCCGAACATCGGTCATTCGTGTTTACACCATGGTCTTATTTGCCGTGTCTCACAGATACAATATACTCTGACTAACACTTGCATGGTTCTCTCTTGTAAATTCGTCTCCGCTATTGTACATGTAGAGGTTCATTCCCAAGACGCAGATGAACGCAATATCGAATGACTAAACAACTTATTCCAGCTAACACGATCAGGGCTGTCAGAATCACGAGAAGACATCCGTGCCAAGCGAGCCATACACGGTAGTCTAAGGCCAGGGAGGCGGTAAGAGCGCTCTCCAGACGCGACGCGTTCTTATCTTAGCGCCATCTCGCAATCCGACCCGCGTGCGACGTCATCAGGATGCTTCACCTTGAGCGTCACGTCTTGTTTCCTTTCGATTATGATTGACACTCCTCGAACAATCACTATATCATTTTTACTGCTGACATGCCTACCATACTGTAAGTGTTCCTCTATGAGCTGCATGTGAGACGCATACTGAGGTTGTACACCCGAGATTAGCGTTGTAGGAGCTACTCGCGGCCTGGGTGCGAGCATCGTAGAAACATATGCAGCAGACGCAAACAACCACGTTCTGGCTACAGCGAGGACGTCAGAACCCCCAGAGAATAGTGAGTGACTCCTTGTTCTGTTACAATGTTGTGACAAATCAACTGACTTTCCAAAGCAAGCAATATCACTTACATTCCAAACATCGACCTCGAATCCCCACATGCTGGCAGCGACCTCGTCCACTCTCTTGAATCACACAAGATACCCCACCTGGATATCATCATAATAACAGCAGGCTATTTTGCAACTGAGTCGCTTAAGGAGCCCTCCTTTTCTGCTCAACAGCGCATGTATACAATATGCGCCATCGGTCCTACCACACTCGTAACCGCACTTGCCAACTACAACAGCACACTTCTCGATGACCGGTCCAAGATAGTCTTTGTATCTTCCGAGAGCGGCAGTATTACACTCAGACATGAGTCGGAGGGTGGCGGCAACTATGGCCACCATGCCAGCAAAGCAGCGCTCAACATGTGTGCGAAACTATTAAGCCTGGATCTGAAAGACCGTGGCATTGCGATAGTCACCGTACATCCAGGCTTCATGAGGACGGACATGACTCGTAACGTGGGCTTTGATAAGTTCTGGGATGAAGGAGGCGCAGTCACACCAGATGTCGCTGCGCAGTCGCTTGTGGGATGGATTGAACAGTTCGATATTAGTCATACCGGACAGTACTGGGCTCCAAGAGGACCTGCGTAGGTTTAGGTTAGCTCAGATTGAACACTGTGCTAATCATGATTCCAGGGACATTGGCACTGCCGAGCCCGTGTTGGGACCTAAGGACAAGCTGTCGACTCCTCTTCAGCTGCCATGGTGAGCAATCTGGGCGAGGTGTGATACTTCACCGCTAGAGTTGACGATTAAAGAACTCATGGTAATGTAAGTGAAGTTTTTGGTAGGGTATCGAAGCGCAATGCCTAGATTACAACCTAATAGTAATCTCAAGGACTAGTCTAATGCCTCGCAATAAATGCTCAATCTTCCTTGGAAATCAAAACGCGGTATGCTGTGCGAAAAGAACCAAATCATATAACCCAATCTTACTTCGTCTCTGCTACCATATTAGGCTCGGTCGGCTCGGTCGCTTGCATGCTCGTACTATCTTTACTGGATGTTTCTGGTACCCATTTTTCCGCATCTCCCAGACGGTCCGTAGTAAGCCCTGCAGAGCCAGGGTTGCGTAGGCCTGCCTCCAATTGTCTTTGGTAGCTAATCTGTCGTAACCTTTGCGCTTCTTTCGGCGTAAGGTGCAAGTAAAGCTCTACACCAAAGGCATGTAGCGCAAGCGACACCCACAACGCCATACCGAAGACGACATTCAGGGCCGCACCAGTGTTTGCTGCATCCCCGACCGCAAAAGTTGCTGCCACGCTTGACACTGCCTCGGGGTCTGTGCCGTTGACGAAGGATGCGCAGGTAGGGTACGAAGTTGCGAGGTCCACGTCACCGGAAATGGTTGCTGCAATCTTCGCGCAGCTCCAAACGATATAGTAGTCTTGCGATGCGATGATTTTGGCAGCGATGATCACAATAAATCGACTTGTGATGATCGTGCCAGCGTAAAACCAGCCTCTCAACATCCACGCACGATGTTGCTCGATCTGGAGTCGCTTGACGTTGATATAACTGATGATGAAGCAGCCTAGCGAACCGAAACCCAGAACGCCGACAAAGCTCTGTACATCCAGACCACCACCGAATGCATGTCGTGCAATCATCAGCGCGCCAGCGAGGCCCACGAGGTATAGGAGGAGCGCCGCATAACCACCAATGCGGTGTACGATAATCCAGCGCCGGCGAATGAAAGGAGTGAATTGCACCACTGCCAGCAGACTAGCGGGCAGTACACCAGCGAGATGCAGTAGGATACCAATCTTGTAACGGTTAAAGTTGAGATAGTAGTAGCATTCTCCTGGTGCTGCGCCGTTGCCGCCTGGGCTGGCACCATCTGCGGGACAGAAGTTTTTCGAGAAATCGAGATAGGACATACGAGCCAGGGCGACTATAGATTGTATTAGAGACATGTGAAGAGTCTTAAATGACAGGGAACATACAGCCTACGAATGCGCCGCCAAAGATGATATACAGCCAGAAATTGTAGGCTTTTGTGAAACCAAGTGGGTTCATAACGTGTCTGGCAAAAGCGCTGGTTGATGGTGGTGATGCGACCATGGTGGTATGAGATGCGTGAGATTCAAGGGTGACTGTTTCTTGGTTTGAGTTTGAGAGACTGGTCTGTTATTGTGTAGATGATGATGTTTGCTGAAGTATGAGCCATCTTCGAGAGAGATGGTCGCATGTTATAACTTCAATGCTGGAACACATCCTCATACCGCATCGAGGTGATTCTGCGCCAGTACGCACAAGATTTCACGATCAGGCAGTATGTCAGTAGTATGTACCTAGTGCGCGCAATGAACCCGCAAAGAGTTGTCTATGCGACAGAAGCGCCACCTTGGCCGATCAACGAGGCTGTGAATCGATGATAGTCATGGTCAAATCAGCGCAAGGTTAGCTAGATCTGGTCCACAGAATGTGGGCAGCATGCAGCTGCACTTCAAAGCTTCGCCTCGATTGTTCGGCGTTGCAAGCTATCCTAAATCTGGTAGCGAAAGCTGTCGCAGAATCAGCCGAAAGGGGCAAGGCGCGGATAGGATCCATTGGCTCAATGAGCTGACAACACAGGACGCCTTATTGAAGCCACTTTCCAAGCTTTCCAAAGATTCACGGCATCGTCATAGATAGATGCGCGCCAATCATTATCCCTGTACTTCGCCCGATTCCTAACCCTACTACACTACGCTTCGTGCTTCACCGTTACGCTAGCAGGCAGACAACGTGTGTCCATAAAGGGACTATTCTGCGCTGAACGACAGCTAGCGTACGAGATCCTTCGTGGATGCGCTTGTTCTAAACTCCCGAGATGGTGGGCGTTCCAGGACGTTCGAAAGGCTGTGTGACATGCCGGAAGAGAAAGAAGGGTGTAAGTGGGAGCGTCTTTGGAGAGTACCTGAGGATGAGAGGCTGATGGATGTAGTGCGATTTGGCCCAGCCCGAGTGTGGTCAATGCAAGGAACGCGGCATCACATGCGGAGGCTACGATTCGGATCGCATATTCATCTACCAAACTGGAGGCGGGTCTCCCCGTTCTATACCAAAAGTAGGACGGCATGCGACCGCCTCAAAATCTCCCGAGCAGCCACATCGGCACACCATGCAGATTGTGCATGTAAAGCCTGCGTCTGATCCAGGGACACAGAAATTCCGTCCTGTTTCAGTACCAATCATGTTGCCAGATGGGCTTGCCAGATCTGCTTACAGTGAAAAGACGATTGCGACTTTCCTAAGTATGTACAATCCAGAGGGAATAATTCGCACCACCAACACGGACGCAAAAGAGTTTGTGAGCTTGTTGCCCATGCTCAGTACGCGCGATGAAGCACTACAGATGGCCGCTTTGGCAGTCGGTATAACACAGCTTGGGATAACTTCGAACAACGAAAGTCTTACACGACAGGGAAGAACATTGTACGGTAAAGCACTGAAGGAAACGGCTGTAGCTCTACAGAACCCTTTCCGAGCGAATAGCGAGTCACTCCTTGTTGTACCGCGAGTCATGGCCCTATTCGACATGTTGTTTGGCGCGGAACCAAACACGACCAGCCAGGCGAAGAGCTGGCTCAACCATTGTGAGGGCGAGCTAGCTATGATAGTTAGTCGTGGGCCAGAACTATTCGCGGAGAACGACGAAGCACATATGTTGTTCACTAATGCAAGGTATCGACTATTGGGGCCTGCTACCCGCGCCAGAAAACCAACGATACTGAATGAGGAAAGATGGAAGACAATACCCTGGAAGGGACGAATCAAGTCATCCGACGATGTTCTCATCGACATCCTCTGCGGCATACCCGAGCTCTTGGAAGCTGTGGACAAGTTGCAGTTCCAATGCATGAGTGAACAAGAGAGAGAAGGGCTACAAGTGTATACGTTAGCAAGATGCTGGACACTGCACTTCGAGCTGGAAGCTTGGGTCAACGACAAAGCGAACGCCATATACACACCTAAGATTGTCAACAACTCAACCTCTATTACCTTCCCCAACATTGATGTTGCCAGCGTCACAGTCCGATATTGGTTGACGGCTCTTTTCCTCTACTCTTGCCTCGACATCGCAAGCGGTATCGATCCTTCGACCGACAACCTACTTTCGCATCCCGATCGCCCGCACCCCCGGCCTTTTGCAAGAATGATTATGAAGTCAGTCGGCTACTTTCTTCAAGAGCAATTCGGCATAACAGGTGTCATGGCTATATGGCCGCCTCTTGGCCATGCACTGTTCTACCTGAACAGGAACAGGAAACCTGACGAGGAATACATTATGAGCATAATGCGCATTTGGCATCAACCAAAGCTGCCGAGCACAATGAGGGTGTTTTTGAAGAGTTTCAGGGAGACGGTCGATATGAATACTCTGCTAGCGAGGCCTGTGAGCGAGCTTTAGCTTTCAGATTGTCTGCTTCGAGCTCGGATGAGATACGCGCGTGCAAGCCACAGCATACTGGGGAGTCACGAGGATTATGAGGAACCCTAGCATGGGCATCAAAAGACATTACATTAACTACACACCAGGAATGCGTTTCTTATCCGAAAGAACAACGCACTAACGCCATCGCTATGCAATACCGACTTCTCGACGTCTCATCGGCCCGCTACTCAATCAAGCTCAATTAGTCCAGGCCCAAACACCGTTCTTTCTGCAACCTCGCCGGCACCATCGAACGTATCCGCACCCATCGTCACAGCCGCGATAGTCAACCCTTCCATGTCAAACTCATCAAACGGAAACGCAGCCTCAAACATGACTCTGTCGTCCATCATCTGCACATTTTCAAATCCTTTGGCAACTGGCACATTCTGCCCATTGATCCAAACAAGCTTGAGGTGATCAATCTCGAACATTCCCGCATCCTGCATCGAAAACGAAAACTTAATACTCTGCGTCTCAGCCTTTATATCCTTGGTTTCGACCGTCAAAGGCTTGAATGTCTTGAGCGGGATAGTGTCGATATTTGGGCAACTGCCCTTTACAACAAAGTCTTGTATCGCTGTAAAAGCAAAGTCGCGCGCTGCGGTCGTCATAAAGGGCTGTGCGCTTGGTCGCTTCTTTTGCTCAACCCGGAAGAAACCTTCTTGAGAGCCCTCATTTCCTATCACGGACGATACAGCACGTACAAGACCAAAGTCCTGCGAGCGAGCAAAAAGTTCGTTGACGTCTTGCAAAGTACCAAGAACGAGATCTGTGAACGTTCCTGCTAGAGCAATGGCGCTTGCGTAGTCGGTAACGGGAAAGTTGTATTTGCAGGGTTCGATGGGAACTTGATTGAAGTGCTTCAATGCTTCGTTTGCGTTCAGGACGTGCATCTCTTCTTGTGCGACAATGGCTTTTAAGGATTCAATGATGTAGCCCTGTCTGTCTCCGAGATCGTAGCCTGGGGCTTTGTCGGTTACGTTGGCCATAAGTTCGGTAAAGAAGGCCACTTCAAACAGCTCGTTTAGCGCAATGAGCTTGAGATTTATGACGCCATCCGGGCTGATTGTAGGGGGTGGGGGGCCGTTGGGTAGGGTGCCGTGACCGTCTTTTTGGATCTGAAGGATGGCTTCTTGGTTGGGGTTTGGGAAGCCGTTGGCGAGGGGGAAAGGTGCATAATCGCGTTTGTTGACTGGTGCTGCAAACGTGATACTTGCCAGTAAACTGGAGACTGATATTACTGAAGATATTATGGAGGAGCGCATGATGTGTGATTCTTGGAGGACTGAGGAGAGTCGAATGATTGAAGCAGGGGAAAGGAGGTTTATTAGATGGAAGATTGGAAACGCAACAGGAGACCGAAGAATACACTTTCAGGCCCAAGGCATCCGTGTCTTATCATGTATCAACCGTTCTCTTGTTCCGACTTCCGGGTGCTTGTGTCGACGGATGCAGGCCTTCCTCAACCTAACCTACTATTTTCATCTCACGTTAGCGCCGCACTGTTAACTCCATCGAAATAGATGGCCAACCAAAGCAACTCAAGTGCCATGTGTGTTCGGAAATACTCGCGTCCGACGCTGCGTGCGCACCAGCACTTGAGTACCATAGCCGCCAAGGCTCCAACAGGGTGAGGCTGTGCATGTGAGAAAGGAAACAACTTGAGCCGGGACAGGAATAGATCGTGAGATATCCTGTTTGAAGGCTTGTTTTCCAAGCGCTTTAGTGAAGAAAAGCTTGTCTTGCGTTTGGTAAAAGCTTAGTTGATACCTTGTTTGAGACGGTTAGCAGATTACCTTCTGAGTCGTGCAAGGGTCTCGATTGTTGTGGCATCTGGGGGAACGAGTGGAACAACAGTTCCCAGACCAAACGTTACAAGTGTGAGATCAAATGTCCAAGGTATTGCGAAGGATGTTTGAGTAGCCAACATGGTGTGTTTGGCATGTTTCGACAGATCTGGAGATGGCTTGGCGTGAAACGTGGAAAGAGGCGTCTCGCGACGCGGTGCATCTTTGCGGCAGCTTCGTGTTCACACACGAGTCTAGCAATTATTGTTGATCTGTGTGAGTAGCCATGCAATAAGCCGAACTCTGCTCCGTAGAGGTGCTGCGATTGTCTTTACTGGGTCGCAATGTTTGCCCGTCGTCGCTATCTGCAGCATCGCAGCATCGTTGATATTCCAAGCTTAGGAAGGAGGAGGTTCAGACTGTCAGCTGTAGTTACTCTGGTGCGCTCAGGGGTTTGTATGTTGTTATAGTAGTTTGACAGTTGTAGGTGACGGTTTCGTTGACTTTGTCTAGGTACAGGCGGTTGATCGGAAATTCGTTAGCCGAGCTAGACCGCGTCGTATGGAGCGATGACCTTCAGTCAAGAAACACTACAATACACTCTCGGTGATATATACAAATCGCTAAGGTATCTACAGTCAAAGGAAAATCTATCATGGATATCATTTACAGCATGGCAAACATTGTCGCGCACAAAGACAAAGCGGCCATCAGTCCTGCGCTGACCCTTAGCCCACTTGCCGCATCCTCTGCACCCTCACCCTTCTGTCCTTCTTCAAATCCATCACCTAAGTACAGAGCACCGAGCTCGGTCAAGCCACCATCGTCGTCGAACAGTGCCACCCCATCGCCGGTCCATTCGTTCGCATCATCTGTTCTGAAAGCACCGAACCACGAGTATCGTTCAACGTAATCCAGTTGGTCGAGATATGGTAGTGTCTGATTCATCATACTTACAGTGTTCTCTTCGTCTTGTTGCGGAAGTGCCATCTCGGTAATCCAAAGTTTCAGCGGCTGGTCTCTTGTCGAATTCGTGTTGTAGAATTCATCCAGGGTGCCTAACCAGCCTGCCAAACCATCAAAAGCACCGTACCAATGTACGGCAACAAAGTCCGTTGGGCATCCGTTTTCAGAATCGATCTCATAACAAGACTCGTTGAAGCGTCGCAACCAGTCAAGACCGTTTGGACTACCCGTAGTACTCGGATGGCTGATCAACCAATTCCTGCCGCCGCTATCACCATTCCGGAAAGGCACGACGAAATCGATGTATGCTTTCGCGGCGTCTTCAGGACTAATGCTGCTACCACCACTTCCTTCGGTGCCATCCGGCTCGTTAAAGGACAAAAGGTGCTTGCTACTTTGTGGCAAGCCTCCTATGACGCGTTCGGTTTGACTGTCTTCCGTGGCGTCTATGCCATGAATCATAGGGACAAACTCTAGACTGTCCGCCGGAATGAGATCACTATTTGGGTATGGAGACCAATTGTAGTACCATGATATTGGCGAATTGTCGGAGGTAAGCAAGCGGTTGTCTGGTACATGCGAGTCGCCTATGAATGCAAAACCGCGTTTTGAGTCTTGCGCCCATGCCGCAGTGACGAAGATGGTGAGGAGAGAGGTATAGGATGGCCTTTGCCGCCTGTGGCGAGTAGATTGGTGTAGCCGAGCCATGGTCGTATAGTAAAAACTGAAGAGGCAGTTACACACGTGAAAAGAAGATCGCTCTTTGTGTCAAAGAAACAAATCTATAATAAAAAGACGTTGGATGACGGGTAGATCCTAGTCTATACATGACTTCTTATCTTTTCGACACATTTTGTGGCGAGGTACATGACCATGCCTGGGCTTGCTGGGCTTGCGTCATTGATCGTGGGAAAGTTGGCAAGAGGAAATGAAGCAAGGCAACAAAACACAACTGACTCGGAACAGATAGTATAGGATTTGCAACAACCTTCATAGCAGGGATTAGTGGCATGCAAGATTAGCTGGCCGTTGGGCCTATGCTTTGCTAGCATCGTAAGCTCGAGATGCCAAAGTTCCTCCAGCACGCTAGGTTCGATTGAGGCTAGCCTGCTTTGATCCAGTCAGCCCTACAAGTGGAAGGAAATTCTGCGAGATCAGGGTCCATGAATTGCGATACATGTGGAGATTGCTTTGGACAATGTTGGAAGTATTCTTAGCTTTGGAAAAAGGCTCGCGTATTTTGGAGCTGTACCCTAAAGGCACCATAATGGGATTGCTGCATGTTACATCATTGTGAACACAACATAGTTTGTAACGAATACCTTCAAAATGCATTTTGGGTACGGCTTCCAAAAGGATCAAGCTGCTTTAGCAGGAATTGCATGAGAAAGACCAGAATCAGACTGCTTGAAACAAGCACCATTACGTTCAGCAAGTGCCTTGGTATTACATGGAGTCAAGCATGCGAGCTATCAGCATCGTGAACACAGTTTTGGAAGTCTCGGCTTTGAACATTTGGGAACCAGGACGTGGCCCTATTTATTTTACGGACCAGACACCGCAGAAATCGAAGTGCCATATCATGCATACATGACGAGTGTGGAAAGACCCTGAATATTCATCGCTCATTGACTCCCAAACCGTGCCCATGCCTTGACCGTTTTCTTCGCCGGAACATCATCTCCTCGTACATCCTCTACTCCTCAGAGGCAGTGATGGCCTTGCGGACGGCGCGGCCACGCTGCCTGGAGTTCAATCGGCGCTCGAGGGTCTGGGGGGACTTCTGGACAACTTCGGCGGCCTCGGTGAGGATGAGCTCAATGTGGGAGGGGTTGCTCATGTACGGGTTGATCTAGACATGTTAGAGGAGACCGCGACTGTAGACGCTAGTGTACGTACACGACCGTGAGCACGGTAAGTGCGCCTTCGCTGCTTGGGGGCCTGGTTGACCTGGATGTGCTTGATGATCAGGTTGGAGGTGTCAAGACCCTTGGTGTCGGCGTTGGCCTCGGCGTTCTTGAGGAGACCGATGAGGATCTCAGCGGACTTGACGGGCCAGCGGGCCTTGGAGACACCGAAAGCCTTGCCTGCTCAAGTCAGCCCATGTTCCTGCAATCGCCAACATCGGCTCTGTTTCCATGCCCAAAGCTCCTCCCCCAGTGCAATTTTCCATCTGTCCACAGTGCGAATCGGGTGCAGGGCTACTCACCCTGAGCAGTGCGTCCAGTGCTGCCGGCGTACCGCCTCATGGGGATAGCCTCCTTGTGCTCCAAGACATTTCCGAGGTAGGTGAGGGCGCGGTCGAGCTTCCAGCCGTTGACAGCCTGGGCAGTCTCGCGGGTGTTCTTGAAGGATACGCGGAGGTAGCTGCCGCGGGCGCGAGCAGACTTTGCGCCGTCAATGGAGGAGGCACCGTAGCGAACCTGCAACAATTAATCCCATGTTCGGTGCGTGCAGCGTTGGCACTGAGTATCGCGACGGCAGACGTACCATTTTGTCGAGATGTGCTGTTGTTGTTAGTAGACTGGCGACGTGAAGGGAAATCGAAAATCCATTGTGGTTTCCGGGTGCATTCGCTAAGGAATAGTGGGCCGCTTGTGGCTGCGACACGTGATTGGCCGCGCAGAATATGGCGCTAATTAGAAAAGTTTCAATGGTGAGCTCGAACTTCACCTCGAAGCTCTTCAGCACCCATACCGCGACATACCGTATCCACAGCCACTTCAACGCGCACAGTCAACGCGCATCTAGTGGAACAGATCACGCAGAGGTACGTTTGCCAGTATTCATGACCTATTACATCAAAGCTAACTCTGCGCAATAGCTTTCGCATCCCATAACCTACTCGAACTATCCCGACAGTTATAAGCAATGGCTTTCACACCTAGGTACGATTTGCGCACGCCTCGAATCTTTATCGCGGAATACATCTTGCGCGAATCACGCCATATTGAGCGACATGCTATCGGATAGATACTGTATATCTTGACGTTTGCCTGCTCAACATGCGCGTTTTGCCCTACGGAGAAGCTCTTTTTTCCTTGAGTCGCACCCATGCAGATTGCATTCTGAGTGTGTTCGCTATGTTACAATACAGCGCAAGCTTGACATAACATATAGCGAATGCCTCTGGATTGCTTTCCAGCTAGGGTGCAACCTTGACGATATCAGCTTCTCCGGACTTTTCCCCGATCATCCATTTGTAGCGCAGCTCTAACTTTGAACAGAGGCGGTCGTGGCGGCGGCGGACGTGGTGGAGGTGGTGACCGTGGAGGTCGCGGTGGCTTCACCCCCCGAGGTGGTCGCGGCGGATTCGGCGGAGGTCGCGGCGGTGGTGACCGTGGCGGCCGTGGAGGTGGCCGTGGAGGTGGTGGTCGTGGTGCCCCCAGAGGCCGTGGCGCTCCCCGTGGAGGAGGCCGTGGCGGAGCCGGAGCTCGTGGAGGAGCCAAGGTCATTGTTGAGCCGTGAGTACAACCTGCCCAAATTGCGTAGTGCACCTACTGACCACTTCTCCAGCCATCGCCACGCAGGTGTTTTCGTCGCTCGCGGAAAGGAGGATCTCCTTGTCACCAAGAACTTGACCCCCGGAGAGTCCGTTTACGGCGAGAAGCGCATCAGCGTTGGTGCTAGCACCGCGCCCAAGGACGGCGAGACCGAAGCCCCATCCAGCACAGAGTACCGTGTCTGGAACCCCTTCCGCTCCAAGTTGGCCGCTGGTATCTTGGGTGGTGTCGACAACATCTACATGGGCCCTGGCTCCAAGGTCCTGTACCTCGGTGCCGCCTCAGGAACATCAGTCTCTCACGTTGCCGATATCGTCGGACCTGAGGGAACCGTTTTCGCTGTTGAGTTCTCCCACCGCTCCGGTCGTGATCTCATCAACATGGCCACTCACCGCACCAACGTCATCCCCATTGTTGAGGATGGTATGTCACTTCCCACTCTTCTCTTCTCGATAGTCGCTAATATGATCCACAGCTCGTCACCCTCTGAAGTACCGCATGCTCGTCGGCATGGTCGACTGCATTTTCGCCGACGTTGCCCAGCCCGATCAAGCCCGTATCGTTGGTCTCAACGCCGGACTCTTCCTCAAGGTTGGAGGTGGTATCGTCATCTCCATCAAGGCCAACTGTATCGACTCCACCGCTGCTCCCGAGGCCGTCTTCGCACAGGAAGTCACCAAGCTGCGAGAGATGGGCATCAAGCCCAAGGAGCAGCTTACTCTTGAGCCCTTCGAGCGTGACCACGCCATGGTTGTTGGTGTTTACCAGCGTTCGCAATAGACGGAATGTGAGCCGTAATAGGCTGACGGCGCTTTTCTGATTTCAACGATGCATGCATGTGGTCATATACCTGTACTTTGACGGAACTTGGTGTTCTCAGGCGTCAGGAGGGACTTGGTTGTCATGTTTTGATAAAAGATTTATGGATGCGATTTGAACGTTCACTCAAAGTGCCGAGTGCACCAACATGGTGATGTGTTCTTCATTCCCATGGCTAATCGTCGCTCTTTTTCATGCCATGTCCCCTCCTCCAATATCGTCTGTTTCCTCTTTAGGGTTTCGAAGCTACGGTCTATGGTTTTATTGCCACGTATATAATACAAGGTATTGTATCCTAGGTCAGCCTTTCAGAATAATGGTTTTGAACTTTACGATCTCTTGCAGCGCCCACCGTGGCGACAAGCGATATGTTGAGGCGTGACGTCAGACCAACGTACTTAAACAAACAACACCTACGCAAAGTTCACCCCGCGAACACGTCTCCAAACCATATCACACCAACCCCACACTTTCAGATTCTCAGAATGGCAGCCCAAGCACCAGCGATATACAAAAACATCATAATCTCTGGCGGGGCCCGAGGGATTGGTCGAGCATTGACTCGGATGATGCTCGAAGCTGGCCACCACGCCTACATCTTCGACATCGATGAAGACGAGCTCGAGCATACTACCAAGGTTCATCTCAAACAGTACTACGCCGACGGCAGGCTTGGTTCGGCGATCTGCGACCTTCGCAATGTCGACGACATTCGTGCCAAAGTCAAAGAGGCGGCCAAGTTCTTTAATGATCGTATTGATGTCCTGATCAACAACGGCGGTATCGCAAGTCCACAGTGGAGGGATGGCAAGACTATGGAGGACCTCTCGACCATCGATGAGTGGAAAGCGTACATCGACACCAATCTTACTGGCCCTTTCGCCATGTCTCAAGCTTGCATTCCGTACATGAAGGCACGAGCATCTGATTTCGAGCATGGTGCGCATATCCAGAACGCGAACAATTCCAGTCCTGCAGGTCCATGCATCATTCACATTGGCTCCTTCCGTGCACACCAATCGGATCCAAACCAGGAGGGGTATGCTTCAAGCAAGGCGGGTCAACTTGGGTTGATGCACTCAATGGCAATCAGCCTAGGTAGCCTCGGTATTCGAGTCAATCTCATCGCACCTGGACGCATCAAGGTTGCACATGAGAGCAAAGAAGGTGACGAGAACGGTGCGGACTGGGCAGGTCAGATCAGTGAGAAGGACGTGTCTGATCACCCGACAAACAGAGCTGGAAGACCGAAGGACATTGCCGACGCTGCACTGTATCTCATCGAGGCAGGCTTCGTTACAGGACAGGATATCACTGTCGACGGAGGAGCACTACGGAAGAAGAATGCCTAAGTGTGTGACAAAGTCAGTATTCGAAGGAATGTATAGATCCAACATGAAAACCAAGGGATGATACGCAGTTGCATAATTGATACGAAATACCCAACGAGAGTAATGACTTTTTCGAGATGGAGTGATGAATGACAAGAACAAAAGTGACGCGGAACCGGTCCGCTCGATCTAGCTCGCACGGGCCTCTGTTCGCCTAAAAATCATTGACGCATCGCAATAGAGTGACGCGCATCGCTACGACTCATTGCGTCCGCTCTTTGTTTCGACAAGCTGTACATAGTTACTTCTCGTGTCTGTTGTTCTATTCGTCAAGTTGGCTTCCAAACTGAGCGCCACGAAGCGTGCTACGACCATTACGACTAATGTCCGGTTCTTTGCATCGCGCCCACGTTGCGTTCGGCTTGTAGCGCATACGAACTACGCTGCTTTTACGCTCCACTCAAGACGTGCCCCTGTACCGAATCGATCCTGCCTTCTCTTCCGAACCTTTGCGACTAGTACTCCGCGCTATTCAGCTCTCGATGCCTTGACGGATCTTGCAATTGCACACCAAGAGAAGACCAAGGCCCATGATCCTGCAAAACCAAGGATTCGCACTCGTTTGATATACTGCGATCGAGAACGGGCCCAAGAGGATCAGTACGGAACGAAAGACCATACCCGAGCTCGATCCGTACCAATTTCATGCCAACCCGCGCAGCAACCGATCCCCGAACCGCCCGAACTCGAAAGTATACAGACAAAAGCTTCCACGGGTAGTAGTAGTAGTAAGGCCACCTGGAGCAGAAACATGTCGTGCAGCATCGAAATCGTCACAACGCCTACGGCTGACACGCCAGGCACAACGCTGGTGCTGCGAACGGCGACCAAGCACTATGTTTTCGGTAATCTGGCAGAGGGTACTCAACGGGCAATGGTACAGCAGGGCACACGTCTGCTGAAGGCCCAGGATTTCTTCTTGACGGGAAGGGCAGAGTGGAAAAATATGGGCGGGTTGATTGGCATGATGCTCACATTGGCTGACTCGAGTACGAGCTCTTATACCACAGCCATGGAATCGTTTCGTCAGGCTCAGGAGCGGGGAAAGAAAGGCGAAGCGCCACCAAAACCGCACTTTGACATATACGGACCGCCGAACCTAAAGCATACACTAGCAACATGCCGGAGATTTATCTTCAGAAAGGGCATACCGATCAATGCTACCGAATATGTGAAGCAGTCGCCTGAGAAGAACGAGGATGGTGTCATAGTCCCGACCTGGGAGGACGCAAGTATCAAAGTGTGGGCCATGTCAGTATCGCCGAGCGGTTCTGAACCTGATAAAAAAGCGGAAGCTGAACTGGAAAAGCGGCAAAAGCACTTTGACACACACTTGAACACGTTTGACGAATTTCAAGCTCCTGAGAACGAGAGTCCAGAAGACCGCGAAGCAAGATACGGAAAAATACGGACGGCGACTATCAAGTACATGTTTGACTCGAATTGGAGGATGGACACACTTGTAGAACGACATATCTCCGAGGTAGAAATGCCTGCAGCCATATTCGTTCGTAACCCCAACACACACGGATACGAGCCCTACCAAGGTCCAAAGCCGGGCGGCCCAGATCCTCTTCCCGATATCACCGTCTGGACCCGGACGCCGTGGCCTGGCGCTACCATTCTGGCCCTTCCACCAACTAGGCCAGCGCCAGAATGTGTGTCGTATATTGTGCGGTCGCTTCCATTTCGTGGTCAATTCGATGTCGCACGTGCGAAAGCGCTAGGTGTTAAACCGGGGCCTGATTTTGGAAAGCTGACCAATGGCCAGTCAGTACAGAATGCGAATGGAGAGACAATAACCCCAGAACAGGTTGTCGGAGCTGACAGGCCTGGTCAAGGTGTTGCCATCCTGGACATTCCCTCAGTTGCGTACGTTGAAAGCATCCTGCAGCGAGAAGAACTTAGCTCTCCAGAAGTGATGACTGGCATTGGAGCTATCGTTTGGATGCTGGGTCCAGGCGTTGCGGGCCATCCGACTCTTGTTGAGTTTATGAACAAGATGGACGGTGTGGAACACGTAATATCGTCTCTGGATACTGCGCCAAATCGCATTGCAAATGACTCAGTAGCGGCGCAGGCTACGCGTCTTGGACAGATCGACCCAACAAGATATTCTACGCCCGTGTTCGACAACACTTCTCTACCACAAAATAGTCTGTATAGGACTGGTACGTCAGCAGTATCGCTGTTGTCCAAAGGAGCCATCGCCGCTGACCGGGGCATGTCCTTTACACTCATGCCGAAGTTTGTCTTGAAGAAGGACACTGCTTCCAAGCTCTTCGTTCCTAATGAGATACAAAATGAGACCCCACCAGAAGTCCTGGAGTTGGCTAAACAGGCCCAGGCAACTGTGCATAGCAACCGCGCAGACATGCTTATGTGGAAACAGCTATTGGCACGTCCTGACACTGAGGTTACGACTCTCGGAACAGGTTCTGCTTTGCCGTCTAAGTACCGTAACGTGTCTGCCACTTTAGTACGGGTTCCTGGTATTGGCAACTATCTTCTTGATTGTGGAGAGAACACACTTGGTCAACTTTCAAGAGTCTTTCCCTATGAAGAGCTCATTGATATCATCAAGAACCTGCGGATAATCTGGATCAGTCACCTACACGCTGATCACCATCTGGGTACAGCGGCGGTAATCCGTGCATGGTACCAAGTAGTACACAATGCCGTCCCCAACTCCGAGTCCCTCGATACTTCCGCGAGCAACATAAACACTAGTGCATACGGTCTTTCTGTAATATCACACAGTGGGATGCTACAGTGGCTCAGCGAGTACTCTGCAATCGAAGACTTCGGATACAGCCGGATCCTCCCTCTTCAAATCACCGCCAATGAACCACGGAAGAGCTCGACATTATCCATAGTAAACTCGTTCGGAAAAGATGTGTCTGAGAACCCGATCGTGCAAAGAGAGGACTATGAGCGCCTGTTTGGGTTCCAAGACATACAAGCGGCTAAGGTAGCACATTGTAACGGAGCCATGGCTGTTTCAATGACTTTCCCGAGCTCGCCATCAGATCCCAAAGACGTAAAGCCACTCAAAGTCAGCTATTCGGGTGACTGCAGACCGAGCTACCACTTCTCCAAAATTGGAACTGACACGACTGTCCTCATTCACGAAGCAACTTTCGATGATGAGCTCCAAGGTGACGCAAAGGCGAAGAAACATTCCACCACGTCCGAGGCTTTGGGTATCGGCGCGCAGATGAATGCTAAGGCCGTGGTGCTCACGCACTTCAGCCAGCGATACCAGAAAATTCCCGTCTTACAGACCGTCACCGACGGTGAGGAAGAGGACCCTCTACTCAACCCCAAAGAAGTCGCCGAAGACGTTCCCATGGAAGACGAAGAAGCCGAAGTTGACCCCACTATCGAGAATGCAGACAACATGGACATGCACCCCACTATTCCATCTTCCACAGCACCAGCTCCAGGCCCTGCGAAACCGATCCATTCGCTCACACATGAAACCTCGTCTTCGCTCCGCGAAAATGCGCGTGTCATCAAAGTACGCAACAAGGACATGAAGGTCGCCATCGCATTTGACTACATGCGCGTCAAGATTGGTGAAATTTGCGAGCTGGAAAAGTTCAACGATGCACTGAATGAGCTACTTGTCAAGGATGAGGACGCGGACGGCGCACTAGAGGGAGCTACAAAGGGCGCGAATGGCAACGGGAAGAGAGCGAGTGAGGACGATGGCGAGGGCAAGGAGGGTAAGGGAAAGAAAAAGCAGAAGAAACAGAAAGAGAAGAGCAAGCGGAACAACTGAGTTGCGCTGGAAGTGATATTCATGAGTCACGGTATCGATGTAAAATATATGTAGAAATCAAGGCGTCTGATGTGTGTCTAGAACGGCTCGAAGAAATTTTCTCATGATGCCTTCCACGATCTGTGTATAGAGCTTGTCGCCACTGACTCCAATGCAACGCCGACATTAGCAAACTCCGTAATACACCGGGTATCGTGCGCAGTATTTCCGAAACAAAAGAGAATGTTGGGCGGTACAAAGTATCCGACCATGCAATTCTAAGCAAACAAGACCCTCTCGCCCCAAGACTTTCGGAGAAGGAAAGCGGCGTGCCGGATATCTTGTAGACTACCCCCGAGGATAGTGAGCGCGTAGTAGGTACCAGGTTACATGTGCACCTGATCGCAGCTGTGTGAGCGTTATGACGACTCCCACCTAGCCGCTTGCTTCAGCCGGTATCTTGTTTGTCCCAGTTACCATCGGTACTCCCGAGAAGCATCTTGAAGATATTGCCGGTGGAGGGCTCTGTATCAACAATGTCTCTAGGCACTTCGTAGTACTGCTTCTGATCGTTGTCGAGAATATCCAGGCGCTGTCTCCCAATCTCATTGTCTCCAAATCGGATGAATTGGATACCAACATGTTCCAATCTACCAGTCTCCCATAGGTGGTTGACTAGGCGAGTAATGTGGTCCTGAACCGTGGAAAGACATTCTTGACCCTGCGACCAAACACCGTCCGTGAGGATGTAAATATTGACTGGGGGCTTCTCCTCTACTCGCGAAGACCAAGATGATCTTTTGTTCATCTGGGTTCGATAGTAATTCGGGAGGATCTTGTTGAGTGCTATACCCATCTGACACTGACCACCAGGTTTTACCTTTTCGAAATTCTTCATGAGTCCATTACGGTGTTTTTGGCGGTCGTCATGCTCACAACTATTAGCGAACCGTAACTCAATACCGTCTGGGTCTTTAGTTTTGACCAGATAGGCTAGAGCCTCGAAGACCCTCTTGACCTCTTTCCAGTGTTGGTGCATTGACGCCGAATCATCGATGAGAAAAATCTGATGCCACTCAGTCAGCGAGGCCGTCATAAGCCACTCATTAGTATTGACGTACCTGATCTCTGCCATGCAATCTTTTCAACCACTCTTGACCTTGTAGAGGAGGCGTTCTCGCGTCCGCCTTCTTCATGCGTATGTAATTTAGAGCTTTATCAACGGAAGCTACTGGAAGATCTCTCTGGCCGACGGGTGCGCTAGAATGTTGAAACGAACTGTTAATACCAGATACCGGAGTCTGCTGCGGCACGTCTATAGTGTGTCGAGCCATTACGTGAAGACTTTGTCTCGAAATATCTTCTTCTTCGATACTCAAGGCTGTGGAGAATGGACGAGCGCCAGGGTTTGTACTGATCGTTGCACGTCGATCCGGACGGTACGTTGAACGCCCTGGCGACTCGTACGATGACTGTATGGGAGGTGTGCCAGTCGTCACCAAGCCCAGCCCAACTGGCAGATCTGGAGGCAGTTGGACGGGCATAGAGTATCGAGCATTGGTGGTGGCTGTGGGCGGGGCCTCTAACTCTATAGCTCGTGTAAGGTCTTCGTATACTCTCAAAGCATCTGGCCTCCTTGAAGGATCTTGGGCCATCATTCCACCAACGATAAGGACGACGCGGCTAACGATATTATCAATGTTTGTCCGGCGCGCATGGCAGGCTTCCTTGTGCACGTCCTTTACGACATCGAGAACTTTTGTAGTATCGTGAAAGCAGCCGCTATAACCTGTTTGCGCAAGGGAGGGAATATCAGCAGTTGCTTTTATTCGCCGTTCGTTGTAGTCGATCAACCCGTTATAACCAAATACGGACCATACTGCGGCTTCACTGATCACGCAAGCCAAGGCCCAAATGTCTTTGCTTGGGTGTGCTTGCTTGATGCTTTGTTGTCTGAACCTGTCCTTCTCACCACGAAAGTATTCGGGCGCACCTTGAGGATCAGTTAGAATAGAGTAGACCTGGGTCTCGAACGACAACGTACTATACATCTTCGTGCCGTGCACATCGCGAAGTTGTGTCTCGTCAGAGTCGTCCGCTAGCACAAACCCAGCGAGTCCAAGATCTATGAGTTTGTAGGAGACATCGAACGGGCTGTCGTTGTTCATCTCTGAAACAAGAATGTTATCCGGTTTGATGTCGTTATGTAGCCTTCATAACTAGATCAGCTTGAGCCAAGGATAGAAAGAGGTTAAGAATTTTACACCTACCCTACTCTGTACGAACGATGGTTGTGTGAATCAGGAAGACGGTGTATACACGATATTGGCTTTACGAGCTGTATGAAATTTGTCCAGAACTTCAATATGTCGTTCGCTGATGTTGGCGGCTCGGTACGTTTGAAAAATTCTGTGAGGGTGCCGCCGCTAACATATTCGCGCAATATGTAACAGGTGTCGCCCTGTATCCAAGAACCATAGAAGCGCGCCATATTTTGCATTGCATTTTGTCCACTTGAGTGGCTCAGTAAGGTCCTGTAAGCCTCTACCTCGTTATCATGTAACCTTGTATTGTCCGATCGACACGATTTCAGGATGAAGACGCTGGTAGGGGGATGATGTGGTTCGTCCTTATCGCACAGCAGTCAGTGGCTTACTATATATGCTTGGACTTGTATGCGCTCAGAACTTTGACCTACTGGGAAAAGGTGGTTATACTCCTCAAATAACTCGACCCTGAAGATAGTCGAGTCCGATCCCTCCTTCAGCGGGTGTTTTTTCCTGAAGGGTACAACCTCGTTCGCGTGTAGCCTCGTGTCATTCAACCGGTCATACACCAGCCGTTTCGCGCAGAATTTCCACTGCGTCTCGTTGAATTGAGTGAATATGACTTTGCAGACTTCCGGCCATTCGTCGCGGCTAAGGAAAGGCAATCTTTCGTCTGCCAGCTGGTCGTGCTGAATAAACGTCGTTATGTATACACCCTGTTTTATCGAAAGAAGGATCGAGAATACGACCAGGTATCTTTCCCGGACTATGCGCTCATAGTTGGGCGAACTAGCGACATATAACAAGAGCTTCCGCACTCTGTCTGCAGTAAGGTAGGTTTGAAGCGCGCGTGTTGACACGATGGGCCGGGTGCCTGTTGGTGAAGTATCAGCTATGGCGAACCACTTGCACTTCTCTACGTGCTTGAGGAAATCAGAGAGTTCGCAATTGGTGCCGGGCGCCATGGTGATCGTTAGGGATAGCGCGCATCAGGTAGTCGCGGTCGGTATCAGTCGCGCCGGGTACAAGAGCGGATCGGCAGGAGGAGCAGCACGCATGAAGCTTGGAACGTAAGCTGATATCGAGTTCGAAGATTTCGCAAGCGCGTGCTGCGAGGCTGAAGTTAAGGCCCCAGGAGCTGCTCTACGGTGGTTCGCTAAGCAATGCGATCAAGACGGAACCCCAGTGCCCCGCCAAAAGCTTCAAGCCACAATCTACCGGACCTGCATCACCGTGGCATCGTCCTCGTTGAGGCTGCCACTATCCAGTTGAAATCATACAGTCTTTCTTGCAGAAGACGCGACGAAAGACAAGGAGAGTCATTAGAAACAACAGACCGACGGATCCAGGAAGGATGACAAACAGTCGGACTGATCAGCCTGGACGATTACGAACGCAAACCTCCTACGATGAGTCTATGTCGACGAGTGCAAACAGATACGTCCTGGCAACGAGCAGTGATGAATATTTGGAGGGTTAGACGGCAGGAATGATCTTCCTTGTGGGTGCGACGTTGGCTTTAGGTCAAACGGGTTGACACAGCGTGGACCCGCCAAGACGCACCGGTCCACTACTGACCATGGCCTATGATTCAGGTTTGACACGCTTTCAGCTTCTAGTGGCTATCACAATGATCTTTGTCCCTGGACGCCCGACTGCATCGCTATACTAAACTGCGTCACCAGTCAAATTAAGTCGTATCTATGCTAGACTACAGAACATACTTTGCGGTGCGCAACAGCATTGGCAGTCCAATTCGAACGAGACACGGTTTGAAATTGCCTTTACAATATACACGTCTAGGAAGATAGAGGATGTCGCCCCTTTGTAAAACAATCTTGGCCGATCTAATGATTGGACAACCCAGGATATCAAGCCTCACCAGCTGCTTCGGACCGATCATTCTGTCTAGTTTCTCTTCTAGCCAAGCAATAGATGACGTACCACGCGATAAAGGTCATTGCTGTCGCAGGCAGGGCAACCTTCAAGTATAGCTTCAGACCCTGTATTTGTAGTTCTTGTTCGCCATTTTGGAATTTGAGGATATCGGTGCTCATGAAAGTCTGCTTGGGATCAGTAGATGTACGGACCCAAAGCACTTTACCGATCACTTACAGCGATGAAGGTTGCTGGAAGGAAGAAAAGAGTTACAGTGGTGATCACTCTCATTGAAACTGTCTCTTGCTTTGTCTTCATGGCAAGGTCTTGCATCTTCAGAGTCATTGTTTCCATGCGAGCTGCGCATTCTCGAGACTCTTTTGCGTAGAATTCGCTCGCTTTGGAGCTTCGATGTTGCAATATACCGCTTACCTGTGTGATGCCGTATTAGTGTATGTCTATGCTATAGTGCTGTCTTTCTTGCTGCTCGTTTTTTGGAAAGTGCTTGGTGGCTGCATTACTGCTAATAGCTGCGGCCTTCCTTGTTGATTTCATAGGCCTAGCCTGGGTATTTACCAGAAAATTTCCTATATTAAGGATAGAGTTCGAGAGTATAGTACTTACCAAAGTCTTTCGGTTGGCCAAGAGGTGTAGCAGAGTCTCCGTCCGCGACTGCAGCATGCGTAGATCTTTTTCGACCCCAACTACGCCTTTACAAAAGTGATGAAGGCTGGCTCTGCAGTCATCACGAACTTCTTGAGGAAATTCTTCATGCTTTGTGAGTTCTTCGTACTGCAGCCTCAGCTGCTCAAGAACATCTGTGTTCAGCTTCAATACAAGCATAGCTTCCTGTGCCTTCTCTTCAATGTGTTGTATGTCTTGAAGATTTCTAAAGGTGAATATATCAGGTGTCTTATCCAAATCACTGGAGGAAAAAGACGGTGGTAGCTCTGGAGGCGATAACCTTTCAGAAGATGGTAACAACCGCTTTTCATCTCCAGATATCGGGTTGTCGTTGGTCGTGTCAAGACGCCACGGCCGTTTCAGTGAACTACGAAAATCGTTTAGAGCTGAGTTCCATCGTCTCGTCTTTGGAGGAGAGTTCATTGTTGGTACCGATGTCCACAAGCTGTCATCAACATTGCCCATCGGCGATTGTGTATAGGGATGTGGACTTGATTGCATAGTATTTGATCGATTCGGGGATCGTTTTGTCCAAACTGGTGGCAGTGTGAAAGATCGTGATGGAGGACTTGTTGGAGACATCTGTGATACGTTGCAAAACGGTCCCATGTTGGGGTGTGGACTTGTGGTATTTAGTGGTGAAGGCGATGACAATGGTGTCGGAGTTCTCTCAACTTGAAATGCCAATACTCCTCTCGTTAATGTCTGCAATTGATCTTCGAGATCGTTGATATACCATCTCCAATTCTCGCCGGACCAGTTGCATAGCAGAAGATGCGTATCAAGAGATGCTGCAAATGCATCGCCGCGAGAATTGAGAGAGCCTTCACCATGCATTTGCCTCTTGGACGTTTCAGTCACACGATTCTTGATATCCTTGTTTCCTTTGACGATGATCCAGGACGTTCGCCCGTTCTCTACATCGAATGTATGATATACAGCACACTGGCGAATCGACCACGGTAACTTTGACTGACTTTGCGATGGTTCCACTGATCTTAGGTTATAACAGAAGCGAATGTATTTCCCCGAACGATCTAGTTCGGGCAGTACACAAGCTCTGTCATACGAGGCCAACAGGGATTCGTCTCTCAGCCCACTGAAATGGAAGTCTTGCGCGTGTTCCCTTAGTCCGAAGGGAAAGACGAAGTCCAGAAACGAAGGAGGCACCTGGTAGAATGTACATAGGAAGCTGAACATGTCGTACGTGATACGCAACGGTGCCCGGCTTTGGCCTGCTGTTAGAAATCTGCCGTCATCAGCTGGGTCTCAAAGAATAGTAACGTTCGCTAACATGAACCGACACCTTGGATCAACAGCCTCAGGCTTCATTAGTTGTTTAAAGCCTAAAATGAGTTCCAATTCGCGCTGATCCTTGATGCACGCCGAGCTATAGCCTTGTGCATGGTTAGAAGATCAAATCGCGGCTGGCGATAGACTGCTTACGATGGTCTGCTTCATGGTAATCGAGAAAATCAACTCCCACTCGCTTGTCTTGGACATCTCGGAAAAGATATTTGGATTGGTTCCTGAGTCGATCAAGGTATCCTGCCGTGCTGTGTGTGAGGGCGCTGCGCTGTGTAAGATTCTTCGGGTAGTCCTTGAACCCTTCACAAGATAGAACGAATTTGTCCATTACGACTACTAAAACCAATTGATGAAGTATGAAAAATTCGTCCCCGAGGAAAATGGGTAAACCAGGCTATATAACATCACTGGAGATGATCACAGCCCCGAGTCCCTAGTCCGGTGTGCTGCCCTAGACGAATGCCACCAAATCCTGCTAAGCCCCGCGCACGAGGATGTCAAGCATATAGCCCCACGTTCTCTCCGTCAACACCTTTCATCAATCGTCTTCCCATCGCCGTTCTTTAAGAGCATTTCGCTGATCCTGAAAGCACGTTAGGACCTGTATTAACACTGTGTATTAAAAATCTACCCATACAGAGGTTAATGATCTAGGAATCCAGAATCTGTATGTCCCATTGACGACCTGCAAGCCTTGCTCAGCCTACGCCATTTGAAACTTCTGGAAATCATACTTGGATGAAGAAGTTATACGACCCATACAATTCAGTCAAGTACGCTTGCAAGTCTGCCTGGTTGAGGCGATAGTCCGGAAATGTATCCCACACGTAAGACATCGAGTGCTAGGTATCAAGGAGGCAAAAGGGCAGCGTCGAGGCGTAATTGAATTCGGGGTTGATAGACAGTAATATGAAACCGGTGAAGAACGCTCCAGTTCCAAGGCAGTCTGAAACCTCTGTCCTTCGCATACCCACGGCTAACAGATATACACCTGACTGGTGTGTCCTACTGCGTGCGGCTCTGCTTGACTGGTATCATCAACAGTCCTCCAGATCCAGATCGCAAGGCTGTCTAGTTCGTTCGGATCTATTCAGCGAATGATACGATCTAGGCTTAATTACTTGATGCAAGCCGTGATAGATGCACCTGTAATGAAGGGTCATGAGATGACATATAGCAAGCTACTACTGGCCAGTCTGTGATTCCGGTGAATGTCAACAGCTGCGCGATTCAGCCATCATCCTCTAGTGTGTGTGCCCGATTGGTGAGGCTTGCTCTGAGCAGCATGAGGGCGGGGCGAGCGCCATGTGGTGATCTCAGCAGATGCCGGGGCAGACTTTGAACTCGATTCTGCCTACTTACACATGATTACATGCATAAGTGGCACATTACCTCATCCAAGCACTTCTTGAATGCAGTACATAGAGTCTACCTTCCACAAATTACTGCCTCGAGTGTAGGCTCCGTATCGCAGGGTTTCTGACCGAAAAGTAGCGACGACGAAGTTGGTATCGAAATGTCTTTCGCACATCAGATTTCGATTCAGAACTGGGTCGATGGGATCATGGAAGGACAGTGATGTGGAGATGTTGGTTGTTGCAGCCATGTGTGCGGAGTGTGTCCGCTATGACGGAGCTACCTAGGTACCCCGCTAAGAGTCACTGCCCCACCAAAATTTTGATACAGTCTAAAGTCTTTGGCTTGTGAACGACGCACATATTGTCAGCTATTTTGATATCGCTCAAGAAACAAGACCTGTCCAGGGTTTTACTCAGCAAGCCCGTCGCGATGTCGAAGCCAAAAGACCTGCGCACACTTATTGATCTCACCAAAACCACGCAAGCACTCCTCACGCACTTCCAATCCTCTCTCGCGCCCAGCAAAGACACCACTTCGAAGTCCGATGCCTCAGCGACTGAGATAGCAAATCCTCTCGATGTCATTAAAGCGTCGACAACACTCCTAAAATCGCATTCAACCACGCTGTCGCTCCTCCTCATAAACCCACCTCTCACTCCCTCGGCCATCATAGCGAAGATTGGCGATGTGAGCTCAGGCCCGCTGAATAGCTTGGTGGCTGCCGCCTCATACGTACCACAAGAGGGTCAGAAGGGTGACATCGGGAACATAATGCGCACGGAAGTCAAGTCGCAGGTGAGGAGGTTACTGGGGACATGGGGAGAGGTTCTTGTCATAATTTTGAAGATGGCAGAGAAGAGGCAAGATATGCAGGGCAAAGATAAAGGTCCGACTGAGAGCGAGAAGCAAGAAGTCTTGTCTTCCACTGGTGTGTTATGGGATGCATGCGACGCGCTGATAAAGTTGTGCGCAGACGGTGTTGTCGGACTGGTGGTCAAGAAGGCGCAGGAATTACGAGCAGTTCTGCTGGATGCGATCGAAGAGCTGAAAGAATGGGGGGAAGACGTTGAAGATGACGACGATGGAGCAGAAGGCAGCGACGATGAAGACGAGATCTTCGGCGCTTCGAACAAGATTGGCAAGGATGACAAGGAGTTAAAGCAACTTCTAGACACCAGTGTCAAGAAGCTGAAGATGGTAGGTATGCTATACCAAGCACTGGTCAAGAGGAGGTTAAAGACATATCCTGCGTCATCCATACTCGAACCAACTGCAGCCCCGGACGGCACCACCTCGACACCCTGCAAAAGGCTTGATGAACTTATGAACACCCTCAAGACGATACCCGAGACGGTCGACGACGTTGCAGGTGCATTCTATGATCTGGACGAAGATGAGGCGAAACAAACACTTGATAAATGTTGTGGTGAGGCTAAGAGCGCGATTGAGCTGGTCAAACAGAGTTGGAATGGTGAAGATGATGAGTTCACAATATGGTCTGGCAAGTGGATTAGTGCATTGGAAGCTGCCTGAACAGCATACGAAACCAATTGGCATCACAATGCTTTGACGCAAGGTATTTAGGATACGACAATTCAAACGAACAAGACGGTATCTATTGCGGTCCGACGTATAAGCGACCGCTGAATTACAAAATCTTAATTTACCAAGACGCGCCATCTCGATATTTCATTCCCCCTCCCAAAGCCAAAATCTCTCTACAATCCGAAAACAGCGGCCATACCCATGGCGACAACACCGTAGCTGGCAAGCTTGCCGGCAGCAGCGTTCTCGGTCTGCTCAGCGGCCTGGGAGCCAGTGGGGGAACCAGAGCCGCTCATGGTGCGGCTTCCGCTGACCTGGCTAGTAGATGCAGAACCGGTAGCGGCAGCGGAGCCGGAGGATGCTACTGCGGTAGGAATGTCGGAGAGGGTTACACCGGCGGCGCCGCAGAGGGAAGAGACGGCGGGTGCAAGGCCTAGGATACGATTAGGTATGGACATGGGATGGATGCATATAGAGGTATCAACGTACTGGAAATCTCAGCCGGTTGGCATCGCTCGGGCGCGCAAGTGAGGAGAGAGTTCTCAATGGCGGAACGACCGCTGGTGCACTGGCACTTGGTGTCTGTGACGCCACAGTTGGAACCAGGGAGAGCGGCGACGAAGCAGGGAATCTATTAACTATTGTGTTAGTTATACGTTTCGAATGAAGATGCACTGAAGTCGGCTCAAAAGATGTGGAGCTATCTCATTGCGATTACCGAAATCGCATCGAATCAACAATGAATGTGGAGAAGGTAACATACAGCGCACTGCGGGATACCGCTCAAATCCTGAGCACCAACGAAGGCAAGCGAAGCCGCAACGGCAAGAACGGTGGCCTGGAAACGCATCTTGATTATGTGGTATAAGTGGCTGTAGGGACTGCGGCAAAGGTAATATGGAGTATAGGTGAGATGTTCGAAGAGACGGGTGGATGAACAGGGTTGAGCGAGAAACGATGGGGAGAGAGGGACCTATGTACTGGTAAGAAGGGTAACAAATGTCTCAACTTAGTCTGGTCACCAATGCCTAGGTGCAAGCTTACTCCATAGGACAAGACTCGTGGAGATTAACATTGGAGTACCCGATGATCGTCTCAGGGATTGCCGCGATCCACCCTTACAGGCTGGGTTGACCATTTCCCCTCCCTTCTTCTCGACGTTCCTTGATCTGCACAATGCGTTTACGTTAGCTATACCATTTAGATGCGTGTATTTCGTCGAGTTACGAGGGCCGGACTGCGACCATGAGCCTCGCATAGGTGCGTGATATGCCTCGGATGAAGAGTTAGGTCGCAGTTAGAGTTTGGGATGGCGCCGAGCTTGCGGTCCTTTAGCGTTGGTCAGGCGGCGTGGTGGCACAGCAGTGGAGAAGGGTGGAGGGATCGCGTCCTTGCTTTTATCTGCGTCAACGCGACGGTGCGATTCTTACTCGCCGGACCAATCATCTTCCTTGCGGAGTTGTATCATTTATGTTTTGGCAGGCATGCTGCTGAGGCTCCGGGCTTCATTGTAGTGAATGTGGGGGATAGTGTACCCGATGAAGGCACGCTGCGTTTCTGGTAATTGTCTATTTCTCACGTATCCTGCCTGTTCTTGTTTGCTTTTGCTGCATGACGACTGCTTCGGGCAACCTGCGTTCGCTGGTGCGGCACCAGATGCCGACCCTGCGTTAGGAAGAAGTATGTCGTCTTGGCATGCGGATGGGGAAGGTACCGTCGACGGTTCGAACGGGTTAGTGGCGTAGCGCACCGCTATAGAGTGGGCTGCACATGCACAATATTCATCGGAAACAGCTTATCCATTTGTAGTGGCACTTTGCGCTCTGACGATATCGTGTTCAAGCCACAGAGGATGAAGAGATCTTTTTGCGCAAGATTGGGATCCACTGTCTAGGCAAAAAATGCCGATGGGTAAATGGTGAGTCCTAGTTGAGTTCGGCAAGGGACAGCCACGCGCGAAGGATCCAAGGATGCAGGTACGCGATAAGCGGCATGCAGGCTTAGATCACGATCCCTACCCATATCCCTTTTCTCCTCACACCGATCCTAATCTCTTCGTCGTGGTTGCGGAATCTAAATTCCCGTCTCCTTTCCTTCAAGCTTCTCTACGAAATCAATAGAACCACTCTACCTCGTCTCGAGCCTATCGTTCGTGAGTCGCTTTCTGGAGCGACGATCCAACGTTCTCGATTTCGCGCACGTCCCCTATTGCGGCGCCTGAAACACAAAGCCTGTGAGTCGCTCGTCCTTGCAGATCAGCAGTATCATGTCTCATATTGCTTCTGCGTGGCAATGGAATCATGCTTTCAGCTTTTCCAAATGTGATGGTGTCTGCGCCGTTGGTGATGCGTGATGACGGCAGCGATGAAACCGGGAAGGCGGCACGGTAAATGGATCAGACCAAACACTGAACGCGGGGGTTTCAGCATCATTGTGACCGTTGAATACTTTCCCACAGCCTGCGCTGTGTTGAGACAAAATGGGCGATGATGCAATTTGTCTCCAGTCGTTCCGATCGATAGACTTGAGACTAGAAAAGTTCTGCTCATGAGACAGATGTTGTGCGGTGTAATAGTTGCATTCAACACCATATTGGCTGACGCAAGTCCAGCAGCAGATGCTGAACCGGAAACCTAGCGAGCCCGTGAAAGGGCTGTAGTGACTAGCAGTACATTTCGACTCCGATAAACATGCAATCCTCCCGAACCCGACTCTACTGAATGTACTCAAACTTGTTTCAATGCGATTGCCAACCTCCAAAAACACCGTGTCCAGCCCGGTGAGGGTTGTAATCTAGCCAGAACCCTATCGTTGATCGTTAAAAGAGATCTTTGCAAAGAGAAGTCGCAGGACGGAAGGTATATTGCTGAGCCGGAAGCCAAAAAATGAAAAATGATTAAGGAAAGAAAAAGGCCGTGGTCGCAGACACGGCGAACCTATGGACTGAAGGCAAACAGACAGAGAAAAGATTTTGCGAATGTGCCAAAAAAAATCGAAAAAGGTTCGCTTTTGATCGCAAATATTGGAATGTCGACAGAACTGTCAGGTGTCAAATTCTTGAAGTGGCCATCTAAAACATGCCTCCTTCCATAGGCTGTTGGCTACCAGCAGGGCCGTTTGTAGGACGTGGAGGCGAGTTGTTGCGCATAGTGAACCCGTTTTGAGGCATAGCTGGAGATGGTCCAAACTGGCTCTGGGCGTTTCCACGTAGACTTCTGCCTTCGCTTGACGCCTTACGCAACCTGCCTTTTGGTTGCTGGGACTGGTTCATCAGTCCGTCAGACGAGTTTGTGCGGAGGGGCTCGCCGTAAGGGGCTCGCGGTGCCTCCATACCAGGCTGTACGGCAGGATCGTAAGGTGATGGTCCTGTCGGGCTTGAACTCTCACCGCGACCGAATCCAAAACGTCTCCTCATAGGGTTGATTGGCGGAACGGGCGGTGCGTCATTCTCCATACCATTCTTCAGAGAAGCACCAGCTGGAAGGTTGATCGTGTCAATAGAAGATGTTGTGGAGAGAAAGACAGGCTCTGAAATCTCAGACTTCGCGATTGACTTCTTCCGTAGCACTCCAGTCTTAGTCAATGGCTGCACAGTACTTGGGTTGAAAGCAGTTGTGCTGGGAGTGGTGGGGTTTGAGACGGGAGGAGTATGGTTGGCGGAGAACGGAGGTACTGGAGAGGTTGGGTGCGAGAAGGCGTTGGCGCTGCCATTATTGAAGCCACCTGGGGACGGTCGTGGAGAAATTGGTATTCCCGGGGAGAACTTGCCTTGTGGAGGAGGGAGGCGAGAGTTCTGGCTTGATCCAGTGTTGGTTTGGATGGGGTGAAGATGCTTGGATTCGAAGTAATTTGCTGCAGCAGTTTTACTGTTGCTACGCGATCGCATACGACCCTGAGAATCCAGTGATGGCCTTTCAGCAGGAAGTGGGGGTGTTGGATGAGCGACGTAACCAGGAAGTGATGGCATTGTATTAGGAGGATACGCGCCACGGGATCCCTCGGTCATCGCCTGATCGAGATCGTCACGGTATTGATCAGGGCGAGGGCGGCTTCGAGAGCGGCCTGATGATGTTCCTGAGCTTGAGCGCTCTCGTGTTGAACTTCTGGTCGATGCTTGTGGAGACCTGCCTGTTGGGCGACCAGTCCGGCTGCTTTCTGTTGCTGATCGCTGTCGATGTTCCAACTCTCGTTGTGCGTCCTGCTCACTTTGCTGCAGTACTCGAGACTGCTTTGGTCGCAGTGGAGGCACGTCACCTTGAAGGCCAACGAGCGAGGTGCTGCTAACATTCGCTGAAGTTCCCCCAAGAGCAAGCTTCCTCACCGATTTGTTTGAAACATCAACTGTGGCGAATGATTCCCGGCTCGACTTTGCACGGAGCATGTTCAAAGCAGTCTTCAATCCGCCTGAGGGTCCGCCAGGTGCTGGGCTTGTTGACCGACCTTCAGCCCTTGCACGAAGGCTTTCCTGTATTAAGCGCTGCCTCTGGGCGAGATCCCGCTGGAAAGCCTCGTGGTCAGCCTCTGTCTCATTGCTGGCAATTCGTTCGTGGGTCCTTCGCGGAGTAAGGTCCCAAGGAGCCGCAGGATTTGGTTCGGTAGCGCTCATGACAAGAGGTGTCGCATCCTGTCCGTTGATCGAATCTTCTGAGTTCATCTTGCCACTCTCGTCGCGGTACGGGTTGTCAATGTCATCCAAGTCCCATGGGTTGGAATGGCTGTAGGTCGATGGTGCGGGTGTGACTGATTCGGATCCTGGCTGGCGGCGTTGGAGGCCGAACTCTTGCGTATGGATGGCAAGTCCCATCGGTGGGCTCATCATTGGTGGGCCTGGTTCACCGTAGTTTGAAGACACATTGCTCATGTTACGGAGGTGCTGCCGTATCATTCCACTGAGTCCGCCGTTGTCAGGACCTAATGTTGGGGAGTCAACCTCCGTACCGTCCACCTTGACCGTCTCATCAGGACGAGGAGACGCTTCTTGGGTTAGCGCAGGGCTGTACGACGCAGGACCTGTCCGAGATACTTCTTCCTCAGATGTTGTTCGAGAGCGGAGAGCAGGATGCTCAAATATTGAAGGTGCAGGTCCAGTCGCCACAGGAAGGTTGTCAAATCGGCGGGTGGGCTCCATCGGATGAGGAACCGTCGGTTTGGGGGCCTCTTCCTCTGCATCACTGGAATCGGGCGAGCTGAAGAAAGTTGCCTTGTTGCTATCTGAGCGCTGACGTGGGACTTCTGGGAGACGTTGTGTTGGTGGTGAGCTCGGTGTTGCTGGGCCTGCGGTTCTCATTTGGCTTGCGGCAGCTTGAAACCTGGAGAATGCAGACGGTGCTTGACTGGGCTCAGCAGTCGACTCAGAGCTCGACCGCTCCTTTGCGTCACTTTCAGCTCGCTTGCGCCTCTGCTGTTCTGCACGCTCTCTCAAAGTAGGCTTGCGCGGCGGGGACTTTTCGACTTTATTAGTCGGTGTGCTGCGTCCTTCGCGGTCCTGTTGCATATGGCGCAAGCGCTCTGCATATTGCTCTTCGCTAAAAGCTGCCTTAGGTTTATTGAAAGTTCCCATGGCCGTGGCCTTGCCTCGATCATTGGGCTGAAGTGCTGCATTGAGAGTGTGTGCCTCCTCGCTGTCGCTAATGACGGGACTCGCCAGAGCCGGCGATTGTGGACGAGCGAGGACGGGACTCGACGCACCAGAGGAGTTATTCCTGCTCACGCCCGGGTATTGGAGCGAGTTTGGGCTATCTGAGCGGAAGCCTGGCCCTCTAGCGAAGCGATCGCTGAGATTGGTGGCAGACCGTGCTTGCGCTATGGAAATTGGTGGTGTTGATCGACCGGTTGGCGCACGTGCCCGTTGTATGGAATTGAGACGGTTCATGGCTGAGGACTGTTGCTCTTGAATTTGCTGGTCCAGTCCTTGATCGTAGAGTCTCCGTTTCGTCGTCGATTTACTGAGATCGGGGGATGTCATAGGGGCACCTGCGGGCGGGAAGGCAGGAGAGGACGCTGTTACGGAGTTGGTACCTTGTGATGCTATTGATGTCGCAGCCGTGGACGTACGCGTGTTCACTGTGCCCGAGTTGGTGGATGATGAAGTCTCCCTCTTACGACTGAGCTCCGTAGGGCTAGATGGCTCAGAATGCTGTCCCTCGTTTTCCTCCGCTTGTTGCCTCAGCCTTTCCTTTTCCTCTTGTCGAAGTCGTTGGTATGCTGACATGTTGACGTCGTCGTCGTATAGTGTCCGTCCAGTACCCTTAGCGTTACTGTTGGAGATCATGTAGATCTTCTGCCTTCCTCCAAACAAGACGTTGCCCTCGCCAGGTCTAGCTCTGCTCATCATGCTACCGGAGCCATCGTCGTCTCTGCTGCTGTCGAAGGAATTGGTTCGCTCGTTTGCAAAGGGCGGTCGAATAGAGCCATTGAGGGAGGAGACTTCGGCAATATCGGAGAGGCCACCAGGGACGAAACCAAACTCGTGGAGGCGTGATTGGCGTTTCGGTTGTAGTACACTGTCGTCGCTGGCCTTACCGATCTTGGAGTCTGGGTCGTCTTGCTCCTTCAACATGCTGAAGCGGGTAGATAGGCCAGGCATGATTAGACTTGTCCGGAAGTCGTCTGCCTTGGGAAGCGCGGCACTGAGATCGAACTCTGGTTTGGGCTCCTCCTGACCCTTCTTGCCCTTCTTTGTCTTCTTTGCAGCGGCCACATCCTCACTGCCATCCTTCTTCCTGTTCAGCCAACGATTCATGATGCCCTGGTAGTTATTAGCAAAAAGATTCGAACGCGCCATTGCATCTGGAGAAGGCAAGAGGCAACGGCGGGCGCCTTGGCAGTGTAGACGAGAGGAGGTATCTTCTTACTGGTGGCAACGATTAGACTGGATTATAGCGACGATTGTGCGCTAACCAATCTGGAGCGGACCTTGTCTGCGGAGGGTGGGCAGGCGCAGTCGAGCGATGAGTGGGGAAGGTGAGAGCAAGGCGACTCGGGCTGGGAGGAAAGAGCAGACGCGAACATGTAGCGGGGCCAAAAACAACAGTGCAGTCGATCGCGAGCAGTGTTTTTTGAAAGAGTGTCCTAGGCACGGGGGAATGTAATGTCGGCAAGAGGCGAAGGAGGAAGCTCGGGATGAAAAGGAAGACGTGCAGCGATTGCAGGCGTGCTTGGGCGCGGGCGTCTCTGGATGGCTCGGTTGGCGGCAAAAAGTACAAAACAATAGATTATAGCAAAAGTTAAGGAGCGTGTATAGCTGGAGACAACAGGTCAAGGAGTGAATGCACGCGCGCTGCGGAGTGCTGGCGTGGTGAAGGAAAAGAATGCAGAGAGCAGATCTCCCGACCGAAAAGATGCTTCGAGGAGCGGGTCGACGTGGGTATGCACTCTTTGGGCCTCTGGGGGAGTGACAAGCACACTCACATGGTACAAGGATCAATTTCCACTAGCCTCATTTCCGCGTCGTGCATGGGCGTCGCGGTGCAGGGTGAAGAGAGACGCCATAACGCGCGGGCCAGCATCCGCTCGATAGGCTGACTGAAGTCTGACGGCCATGATTGCGCCGCTGAGCCCAAAACCCGCGCCGTCCCAGGGGATGCGGGCGACACGCAGAGTGAAGATGCAGCGACGTGATCAAACGGTCATTTGCTAGCGCCGACGCTTCTTCCCCGTCAGACCTGCGCCTTCCCTTGTCAGACGTCGCTCCTGCCTCCTCAGACGCGTCGCAGAGGCATTCTTTCCTTTTCCAATAACAAATGCGCACTCACCCCACAGTCTCCAAGACACCCACGCACGTTCTCATGATAGCCCTTGGCCCGCCATATCCAGCTGCCGCAACGACAAAAAGTATCATGAACATGGCGAGGGACATTATGCTACCATGGCGCTCTGTCCAATCAGCGTCCTGCCCTGGGCGGTACCTTGCAGGCGTCGGGAGGGGCTGACCCATCCCTGCATCCTCTATGTAGCCTCCATCGACTTGCTTTTGTCGTCTTGCCGCGACCCATCGTCAGCTTTGCCTCTGCACCTGTCAGCTCTGCAGCTGCTGCAAAATATACTATCCAATCGCCAGCCTCATACATGGGTAGCCAAAAGTATGCGGGGAGGCGACCCAGAAGTACCAAACGCCCATCGCGTACCTGAAGCCGCTAACCTCGGGATGCACAATGAAGCGAGCGAATCACCCAGCCTCCTAGTCATGGTCCCGGTGGCCTTTTCTCACTTTCCCCTGGCCTAACCGCCTGCTGCTGTCATACCTCCCCTTTCCAAGTACTACCATCAGTGCAGAACCATGCTCGAGCACTCCTCCTGATCGACTCTCGAGCGAAACAACTCAATTGGTCTTCTGTTATCGCGATACCGGGCCCGGCCAGATTTGTATCCGTACACCTGGTCCAACTGTCGTGTCATCTCCCGTGTGGCCGTCTTTCTACCGTCAGCCCGCCCCTGTCTGCGGTTCCGAACGGGCATGCCTCCCCTTCTGCTCGGAACGTTGAAGGCTGATTGCCTAATATGAACGTCGGCGTTTTCTTCGCGTGCAAGCTGCACTACTGCATGTGCCATGCGGCCCATATGCCGACATGGCTGATTCTTCCGTTGTCAACCAATGATTTACTTGATTTGGCTGTGATTTAGCAACTGCTGAGCTTACTGCAGATAAGGGCGTCCTCTTTCTGCATGTACAATACCTATGGTCCGTCTGAGATGTTGTATATATTATTAACTTTTCTTCAAGTTTCAACTTATATACCGAAATGAATAGCCCGGGCTGGACCTAATCCATTGCATCGGTGCCACGAGGTGAGCAAATTGCCCCTCATCCGCCGCCTGCCGTTATACGCTGACGATGATCATCTCCAGGCCGTCCGCGAAATTACTGTAGGATCGGCGCTACACCAGCCCTGTGAGACACCCACACCCCATTTGCTGCCACCGCCCCGTAACACGCGACAACGACGCGTCTAGTATATTGGAGGCCATGTTGACAATCACACACGCGATGGTACTTTTGGCAACTATCTGACCGGGTTTCAGATCTAGCTCACGCCGCCTTACCAGACGACCCCACGATTGTTTCATACTCCCGTACACCATGTCCAGCGAACGCCTCACTGCGGTCCGAACAGCTTCATAGGCTCCCTCAAACATGGTCACCCAAGCATCATCGCTGCAAGCCAGCATCACCGTTATTTTTGACAGCGGGTCTGGCTTACCAGGCTCTGGTCTATCAAACGTAACAACACAGGTCATGCTCGCAAAGAAGCTGAGATCCTACTCCACTGGCTCGTTTTCACTATTACATCTGTCTACAAATTCTGTCCTGAGTGGTCATCAGGACGATTTAGTATGTCACTATCAGGACATCAGGACCTACAAGATGAGCTGTGAGTGTCATTGGCGCCGTCAACGTCACTACCGCTCCAGTCACTAAGTATCATCTCCCTGCCAAGAAGAGAAACGAAAATAAAATTGCAAATTCTGTTCTAAAGTTGCGGTAGCATCTCGCGATCGATCCGTCAGGAAATCAAAATTTTGTCATAATTACAAGGGCCGAGATGACAAACCTAGATAATTTCCGCTGATCTTCCCGGACAACGTGTTTGGTGAGCAGGGTCTTGCCGTGTCAGTGCGGGGATCTTAATTGTTCCCAATCTAAGTAACGCGCTTTCGTATGTAATAGTGGTAAGTCTCGACCGACAAAAACCCGACTCTGAACCCAGCAATAGTGTCTCGTTGTATCCGGGGTATGGTAGTGTCGACTATTGGGCGTCCGGTTTTGCTTTCGTCTTAATATGCTTTGTCGTCATGCTATGCTCTATACACTTGTGATGTTGTTTCTTTGCTTTAGGTTTGGAGATCGCTTCGACTGCGTCGAAGAATGTCTTAGCTATCAGCGATGTTTGAAAATTTGTTAAGTGAAAATATGTGTATGTGGCGATTGATCTTCCATTCAGTCAGAAAGAGCTGGATAACGGTGATCTAAGTCGACGTTTACCTGAATACGG
>Ga0265797_10000504_pt1 | contig 70928 bp, 51 predicted proteins | sample P2T30metagenome_FD_192433 | JGI IMG/M metagenome (GOLD analysis project Ga0265797, IMG submission 192433) | Plant litter microbial communities from East Loma Ridge, Irvine, California - P2 T30 | ecosystem: Environmental > Terrestrial > Plant litter > Unclassified | place: USA: California...
CGTCTCGCGCAATGACTATGTGCAGGCGATGAACGTGCTGGAAGGCCAGAAGGAGCTGCTGGGCGCGGCCAAGGTGCTGGGCGACGCCAAGGTGTCGAAGGTGTCGGCGGTGGGCGTGGGCATGCGCAGCCACGTCGGCGTGGCCTCGCAGATGTTCCGTACCTTGTCGGAAGAGAGCGTCAATATCCAGATGATCTCGACCTCGGAGATCAAGATCTCGGTGCTGATCGACGAGAAGTACATGGAGCTGGCCGTGCGCGCGCTGCACAAGGCGTTCAACCTCGAACAAAGTTAATCAAATTCAAAATTTTTGGGCGTGCGTTCTTGACGCAATGAGCACCAGCCCTTAAGATGCTTGCACTCAGCGCTGACCGAAACGTTGGTGTTGATTGGAGACGTGGCCGAGTGGCCGAAGGCACATCCCTGCTAAGGATGCATATGGCTTATACCCGTATCGTGGGTTCGAATCCCACCGTCTCCGCCAAGTTTGAATGAGAAAAGCCACCGCAAGGTGGCTTTTTTCTTTGGTCGGCCAAATTGTGGTCATTGATTGCTCAAGGATAGCTGGACCGACGACGGCTCGGCGGTCGCGGGCGACGCCTACCTGAACTTCCTGATCCCGTATATCGCCAAGATGGACGCCAGCAGCAATGTGCTGGACCTGCAGGCGGCGAGCCGGTCGACATCGACGCGGTCGAGCGCATCCGCCAGTATGAAGGCGGCGTGCGCTACATGACGCGCGAATTTGGCACCTCGGTCGCGGTGTTCTATAACAAGTTCTCGCCACGCAGCGCGGTCAACATCTACCGCGATATCGAATCGAGCCAGTGCTCGGCGATCGGCGGCGTCACCCAGATCAACTCCTGCCCCGAGGTGGCGCAGCTGTACAAGCGCGGTGTCGAGAACGTCGGCGCCGAAGTCGAGTTGATGTACCGGCCACGCTTCGTCGAGGGACTGGAGCTGAAAGGGAACTTCCTGGTCCAACAGCCCAAGATCGAAGGCGCCAACTACACCTTCACGCAAGAAGACAAGACGCCCGATGGCGTGATCACCGGCTACCACTACGTGCAGGTGAGCGAAGACGGCCGCCGTCCGCGGCGCCTGGCCAAGTTCATGGCCAACTTCACGCCGTCATACGACCTTCGCGCCCTGACCGGCCTGCCGTTGACGATCTATGGGCAGTACCAGTACACGGGCGACCGCTTCTCCGAGGCGACCGATACCAACGTCACCCTGCTGCCGTCGTACAGCATCATCAACCTGGGCGCGCAGTATGAGCTTACGCCGCGCCTGATGGCGCAGGTGCACGTGGCCAACCTGCGCGATTCGCTCACCTTCACCGAAGGCGACCCGCTGTTCAACGACCTGCTGTCGCCGGACGGGACGCGCAACCGGGGCGTGGCGCGGCCGTTGTTTGGGCGGACGATCCGGGCCAGCCTGACCTACCGCTTCTTAGAGGGAATCGCGCCAGCCTGCAGTTGCAGGCTAGCGCGTCAAGGTCAAGGCGGCCACGCCCGCCAGCACCATGGCGCCACCGATCCAGGTGCGCGCCGACAGCACTTCCTTCTGCGCCAACAGCAGATACCCGGCCGGGATCACCAGCAGCGGCGTGCTCAGGGTTATCAGGTTCGACAGCGCGACCTCGATATAGCGCAGCGACCAGATCGAGCAGATCTGGGCCGAGATGGTCACCACGCCGCAGGCCACGAACAGCAGTACGCCGCGGCGGTCGGCTGCGCGCAGGCTGGCCGGAACCGAGCGGATGGCGGGATTGAACACGAGATACAGCAGCAGGCCGGCGACAGCGCCCAGCAGGGCGCCCGCCACCGGCTGGTTCCAGTCGCGGATCGCCGCGCCGCGCACCACCGTACCCATCGCGTACGCCATCGAGCCGCCGGCGCCGAGCATCAGCGTCGATCCCTTCAAACGCGACGACCAGCCCTGGGGCGCGGGCGCGGGGCCGGCGCGCTCGGCACGCCCGAACATCCCGGGCACATACCCGATCACGGCCAGTCCCAGGATGGTGAAGCCGATCGCCCCCAGCCGCGGCGGCGACAGCGTTTCGTCCAGCGCAACCCAGGCGATGAGCGCGGCGAATCCCGGGCTGCTGACCTGGAACAGGCTGGCCTTGGCCGACCCCATGCGCACCACCGCCTCGAAGAAGAACCAGCGCCCGAGATAAGTCGAACATGCCCCACCCAGCAGGAACAGCAGCACCGCTGGCCACGACCAGCCGATGCCGGTCCCGGACAGCAGCAGCTGGCCCGCCAGCAGTACGGAGCAGAACAGCAGGTTGACCCCGACCGACAGCAGGAAACCCAGGTCCAGTCCAACCCGTAGCGAGGCCTGCTTGATCAGCAGTATATTGGCCGAGAACATGACCAGCGCGGCCACGGCCAGGACGATGCCGAAGCTATGCGCGCTCATTGCCCGCGCGGCAGTTCGACGTCGCGTCCCGTGCGGCCGGATTCCAGCAGCGCCAGGCACACGGCCAGCGTGGCGCGCGCCCAGCGGCCGTCGTGCAGCGGCGCCGCCGCGCCTGTCACTGCCGCCACCAGCTCGTCGATGACTTCGAAGCGCGGCACCGCCGGCGCCGGCAAGGGATGGAGTGCGCGCCGGCTGTCGCTATGCACCATCACGCCGGACGGCAGAGGACGCAGGTCGGCGCGGTCGCAACTGACGATGACCGGGCCGAAGTGCTGGTGCAGGGCGCCGGCGGCGGCGGCGGGCGGCTTGTATTCCGGACCACCATAGGTGGCGGCCGCCTTCAACTGCGCTTCTTCCTCGTTCGACCCCAATTTGGCCAGGCGGCGCCGTGCGGCGCCGTAGTCGGTGGGGTCTTTCGGGTTGCCCATCTCGCCAATCCAGCCGGTCCATTCGTCCGAGTCGAAATGGGCATAGCCGCTATAGGCCAGATTGGCGAAGGCGCCGTCGGCAAACCACAGCATGGCGCTGTAGGCGCCTTCGGTCGGGCGCGTCGGATCCCAGGCGCCGAGCTGGGCGCGCACCCGCACCACCGGGCTGCCGGCCAACAGGCGCGCCACGTCGACCTGGTGCGCGGCCTGGCTGAACACCACGCCGCCGCCTTCCTCGGTCATCAGTTCCTCGGGCCTGCGCGGGCGGAACAGGAAGTCGGTGTAGTTCAGCGCCTGGATCATCCGGACCTTGCCGAACTCGCCGCTGTCGAGCAGCGCGCGGGTGGCCAGATAGGGCGAGTCGAAACTGTGGCAGTGGCCGACCACCAGGTGCACGCCGGCCGCGCTGCAAGCGGTGATCATCCGGTCGCATTCGTCGAGCGACAGCGCCATCGGCTTTTCCACCAGCACGTGCTTGCCGTGGCGCGCCGCGATGCGGGTGTGCTCGGCGTGGAAGCCGTGCGGGCTGGCGACGTAGATGGCGTCCACCGCCGGATCGGCGGCCAGTTCCTCGACCGACCCGTACACCTTCGCGTCGAAATCCCGAGCGAATTGCTCGCGCGCGGCGGGCCGCGGATCGCAGGCCGCCACCAGCGCGATGCGCGGGTCGCCCATGAAAGTCGGCAGCATCAGCGTGAAGGCGCGTCCCAGCCCGGCGACGCCGAGGCGGATGGTCGGTGCGGTCATGACGGCGTCCTCACAGGTCGATCACGATGCGGTCGGTCCTGGCGCGCGAGACGCACAGCATGATCTGGTCATCCATCTCGTCCGGCATCAGGACCATGTCGCGATGGTCCGCCACCCCCTCGACCAAACGCGTGCGGCAGGTGCCGCAGGTGCCGCTTTCGCACGAGGCGCGCACCTCGCAGCCGCCAGCGCGCAGCACTTCCAGGATACTCTGGCCCACCTGGACCTCGAACTCGCGCCCGCTGGCGGCCAGTGCGACGGTGAACGGGCGGTCGTCCGGCTTGGTCGCGCCGCCCTGGGCAAAGCTCTCGAAGTGCAGGTTGGCGCTGTTCCAGTGGCCGGCCATGTCGCGCACCGCTTCCATCAGGCCGCGCGGCCCGCAGCAGTAGATATGCTTGCTAGCGGATTTTTCGAGCACCGGCCACAGGTCGAAGGCCTGGGCCGGGTCGCCGCAGTCATGGTGGATCACCACGTTCTTGCGCAATTCCGGCGCCGTCAACTCGGCCAGGAAGGCGGTGGTCTCGGACGACTGGGTGAAGTAGTACAGCTTCCACGGCGCCAGCGGCAGCTCACCGAAGGAGCGGATCATCGACAGGATCGGGGTGATCCCGATGCCGCCGGCGATGAAGATGTAGCCGGCGCGGGTATCGACCAGCGGGAAGGCATTGTCGGGCAGGGAGGTCGGCAGGATCGCGCCCTCGTGCGCCTCGTCGACCATGCTGCGCGAGCCGCCCTGGCCATTCGGATCGCGCTTGACGGCAATCTGGTAGTGGCTGAGGTCATTCGGGTCGCCGCACAAGGAATACTTGCGCAGCATGCCGTTTGGCACCCGCACCGTCACGTGGGCGCCGGGCGTGAACGGCGGCAGCCCGGCGCCGTCCTGGGCCCGCAGTTCGAAAGTCCGGATGCCGTCGGCGGCGTTGCCGACGCTGGCGATCCGCAGTTGCATCATGGCGTCGAGATTGATCTGCATGGCGGCCTCAGATCTTGTACGACTCATAGGTGGCAGGGTGGAACAGCTCCTCGACCGACATCGGGCGCGCCGACAGCCCCTGGGCGTAGTGGGCCTTCACAAAAGTCTCGAGCGTCCTGCGCGCCGGCTCGACCCCGTACGACCAATAGTCAGGGCCCATCAGCTCGCGCGCGGCCTTCAGTTGTTCCTCGACGAAGGGCAAGGTCACCTTGGTGGCCGAGGTGTCGGCCAGCTTGTCGAGCGCCGCGTGCTTGGCCTGGCCGAAGGCCTTGGTCAGCGCCCCCGGCAGCCATGGATGGGCGGCCGCCAGTTCCTTGCGCACTCCCACCACGTGCATGATCGGGAATACGCCGGTGCGGGCATAGTAATCCTTGGCGACCGCGGTCGGATCGTCGAACAGCCAGCCGACGTTCGGATTGGATGCTGCGGCGCCGCTCGGCGGACGCGGGGCGATGAAGCCGTCGATTTCGCCCCGGTCCAGCATGTCCGAGATGGTGCGATCAAGGGGGGCGCTTTCCATCTCGACGCCGGGCGGCAGTTGCAGCTTGATCTTCTCGGGGCGGCCCGGGGTGTCGATTCCGCCGCGCACCCAGGTCACGTCCTGCGGCGCGATGCCGTAGTCGTTCTGCAGGATGGCGCGCGCCCACACGATCGCGGTCAGCTGGTATTCGGGGACGCCGATGCGCGCACCTTTCAGGTCTTCGGGACGCTTGATGCGGTCCTTGCGCACATAGATCGAGGTGTGGCGGAAGGCGCGCGACAGGAACACCGGAATCGCCACGTACGGGCATTCGTCGCGCGAGGCCTTGACCAGGTAGCTCGACAGCGACAATTCGCTGACGTCGAATTCGAGGTTGCGGAAGGCGCGGAAGAAGATCTCTTCCGGCGACAGAGTCATATAGACCGGATCGATGCCGTCGATCTGGACGCTGCCGTCGAGCAGGGCGCGGGTACGGTCGTAGTCGCCCATGGCGACGGAAAGGGTCAGTTTGGCCATGCGTGTGTCTCCTGTTGTTGTAAGCGGCGGGCGCGAATCAGTCGTTCGGTCCGTCCGTGTTGTACGAGGGTTCGAGGGCGGCCACGGGTTTGGTCCAGATATAGTCGGCCTCGAAATTGCGCCAGTCGACGGTCTTGGGCACGATCGCCTGGTACGACACGTCGCGCGCCGGGATCGCCAGTTCGCCGGTGCCGATGGCCGGTTCGCCTTGCTGGAAGGCGGCGATCGCGTCGAGCATGCGACGCCGGAACTCGACCACCGCGATATCGCTGGCGCCCAGGCGCTCGCGGGTGCGGTCGGCGATCGGGCCCATGGTCACCCACATTGCCAGGTCCTGGTTCGGGAAGCCGCTGATGCCGGTGAAGTTCCCGGTCTTCATCTTCTCGCGGTCCTGCATGAAGTTGTTCTCTTGCGTGCGCAGTGGGCGGTAATGCAGGTCGAGGTCGACGCCGACGCGCTGGCCGAGGAATTTGCGCCAGGTCTCGGTTTCCGGCGTCTGCGTTGGATGGCCCCAGGCCAGAAAATAGAAGGCGGTGCTGGTATCGTCGCGTGGGACGTTGATATTGGCGACGTTGTACAGGTTGTTGGGCGGGATCAGCGCGGTGGCCGGCGCCACGAAGATGGTCGAGCGCACGTAGTCGTGGGTGGTGGCGTTGGCGATCGGGCGCCGGATCGCGGCGTAGCGAAAGCCATAGCCGGTGCGCTGCACCTGCATGCGCGGCGCCTTGTCGGTCGACGGGCGCAGCCAGTTCTTGTCGGTGGCTTCGGCGCTGTTCACGCGCGCCGGTACGAAATCCGATGAATGCAGGCTCGAGCTGTGGGCCGAATCGATCGCGCCTTCCAGGATCTGGGCCCAGTTACAGGGCACCAGCACCTTGGCGATGCTGACCCGGGTGTCGGCGGTCGGGGCCCAGGCCGGCGGGGTGAATTCGGGGATGCTGTCGGCCGGGCCCATATAGGTCCAGACAAAGCCGCCCCATTCCCTGGTCGGGTAGGCCAGGTGCTTGACCTTGTCGGCCATGCAGCTCGAGGCCGGCTCGGACGCCATCTCGATGACATTGCCGCGCACGTCCATCTTCCAGCCGTGGTACAGGCAGCGCAGCCCGCCGTCCTCGTTGCGGCCCAGCGCCAGCGAAGCCTTGCGGTGCGGGCAGTATTCGTCCATTACGCCCACTTCGCCCTCGGTATCGCGAAACACGACCAGGTCTTCGCCGAACATGCGCGCCCGCACCGGCGTGCCATCCGGCTCGCTGACCTCCTCGATCAGGCATACCGGCTGCCAGTGGCGCCGCATCAGTTGGCCCATCGGTGCGTCGCCTTCGACGCGGCACAGCAAATCGTTTTCTTCCCTGGTCAGCATGGTTGTCTCCGGATTATCGAACGCAAATAAACTTAGATCTCTAAGAATAAGTATAGGAGGGCGAAAAAGTTTTGTCCAGCGCATTCCGGGTTTTTTCGCGCCCGGTCGGGACCAAGGCGTGCGCGTGCGCCGCCATGGGCCATGGCGGTGCTGCGCAAAGAAATGGGAGGGGAGAAGGGCGCGGGCGCGCCAGGCTTACTTGGCGGTGCTGCGCGTTACCAGTTCGCCGAGGCGGCGGGTCGACGGCATCTTGCGTTCGACTTCGCCGGCCTGGCTTTCATCGGCCGCCAGGTTCTTGATGATGTCGAGCAGGACCTTGCGCGTGATGCGGACCTCTTCCGCGCTACTGCCGCGCAGGCTCACCTCATTGACCTCGACCGCCAGCGGCACCAGCTTGCCCTCCAGGGCCCGGCCGGCCTCGGTGAGGAAGACATACATATTCTTTTTGTTGCCGGGCGCCTGGCGGCGCTCGATATAGCCCAGCTTTTCCATTCCGGTCAGGGCGGCGTAGGTGGTGGGCTCCATCACCCCGGCCGACTCGCTCAGCGCGCGCTGGGTCACGCCATCGGCTTCCCACAGGATGCGCAGGAAAGTCCAGTGGCCGAACGAGACGTCGTGCTCGATCAGCCGGATCTGCAGCGCCCGCACCAGGGCGCGGGTGGCGTCCTTGACCAGGTGGGCCAGGCGGTCGTCGAAGCCGCCGTCCTGCCAGTGGTCGAGGATGGCCCTGGTCTCGTTGGTCGCCGCGGTCTTGGTCTTGGGGCTCATGGTGGTAGCGGGATGGATGGCGGGGCGTCCATTATACGAAACGGCGGCGCGCGGCGGCCCTCGCCGCGCCCCGCCTGGCCTCAGGCCGGCTCGGCGAACGCGCTGATGCTGCGCTCGAAGGCCGACAATACCTCGGTCTCGACCGCGTGCAGTTCGGCGCTGCCATACACGCGCGGATGCGGCAGGTCGACCTTGATTTCCTGGGCGATGCGGGTCGGCTTGGGCGTGTACACCACGATGCGGTCGGCCAGGTAGCAGGCCTCGACGATATCGTGGGTCACGAATACCACCGTGCGTCGCTCCTTGAGCCAGGCGTCCACCAGTTCCGAGCGCAGGCGGCGCGCGGTCAGTTCGTCGAGCGCGCCGAACGGCTCGTCCATCAACAGCAGGTCGGGATTGCGGATATAGGCGCGGGCGATCCCGACCCGGTGCTGCATGCCGCCCGAGATCTGGTGCGGATAGAAATCTTCATAACCTGACAAGTTGACCAGTTCCAGCACCTGGCGGATGCGCTCGTCCTCGCCCGGCACCGCGCGGCCGCTTTCAGCGCGCAGCGCGAAGCGCAGGTTCTGCTCCACGGTGCGCCAGGGCAGCAGGCGCGGTTGCTGGAACACATAGCCGTAATGTGGCTTCTTCTGGCTGACCGCCACGCCGCCGACCTGGACTTCGCCGCGGGTGGCGTCGAGCAGGCCCGCGATGCAGTTCAGGGTAACCGACTTGCCGGAGCCGGAAGGCCCCAGCAGGCACACGAATTCGCCTTCCTTGACGTCGAAGCTGACGTCGTCCACCACCAGCAGGGGGCCGGTGGCGGTGTCGAAGACCTTGGTCAGGCGCTGGATGTCGATGCTGCTCATAGTGATGTCCCTTTATGGTTTAGGCTTTTTTCCAGCGTGTGATGACGGCTTCGATCGGCCTGATGACCAACCACTCGGACAGCATCATCAGCAGCACCAGCCACAGAGTCCAGGCAAAGACCTCGGTCGGGCGGCTGAATTCCCAGCCGACGAACAGCTTGTAGCCGACCCCGCCGCCGCCGGCGCCGCCGGCGAACAGCTCGGCCAGCACGCTGATCTTCCAGCACATGCCGAGCATGGTGCGGCTGGCGCTGAGCAGGTAGGGCGTCAGGCTCGGGAACACGATGTGGCGCAGCACCATCGTGCGGTTGGCGCGCACCGACTCGCTCATCCCCAGCAGCAGGTTGTCCACGTTCTTGAGGCCGGCCGCCACATTGAACGAGACGATCGGGAAGGCCGCGACCACGATTGTGAAGATCACCGAGAACGGGGTTAGGCCGAACCAGATCAGCGCCATCAGGGCCCACACCACATACGGCACGGTCTGCACAAAGTTCAGGATCGGGCTGGTGAACGCCTCCAGCCGCGCCAGCGCGAAGCCGACCAGGGTCCCGAACACCAGCGAGATCACGGCGCCGATCGCCACCGAACGCATGGTGGCCAGGGTGGCCGGGATCAGGTAGCCGTCCTGGTGCAGCAGGCCGATGGTATCGAGGATGTCGCCCAGCGGCGGGAACACATAGGCCGGCTGGGTGGCGGCGATCAGCTGCCACAGCGCCACCAGCACCAGATAGGGAAGGATCCCGATGGCGGTACGCTTGATGCGCGTGCCCCATACCGACGGCGTGGGCACGCGCACCGCCGGCGCCTGCAGCGATGGGGCGGGTCCGGTCGGTGCGGCTGCTGCGGTCGAGGAACTCATCATGGTATTGGCCCCTCGCATCACAGCTTCACCCAGAAGTCGCCGGCCTTGACCGGCGTGCGCAGCTGGCGCGCTTCGAGCATGCGGTCATACAGGTTCTGCGCCACCTTGACGGTGGCCGCATCGTTCGGCGTGCGGATGATGTTCGGGATGTAGGGCACCAGCAGTTCCTTTACCTGCGCCGGAGTGAGTTTAATCTCGGGCATGATCTCGGTCAGCGCCTGGGACGCGGCGTCGGTGTTGTCGGCCAGCCGGGCCAGGGACGCTTCCATCACCTCGACGAATCTGGCGCTGGCGGCCGGGTTCTTGGCGACGAACTCCTTGCGCGCCGAGATGACCAGCGCCAGGAAAGGTTCCTTGTAATGCGACTGGTACAGGTCGCCCGGCTTGAACATGACCTTCACCCGGCCGCTCTGCAGCGCCGGCGTCAGGTAGGGCTCATACAGGGTGGCGGCGTCGATCTCCTTCTTGCCCAGCGCCAGCAGGATGGCCGATGGCGGCAGGGTGGACACCTTGACGTCGCGCATCAGGTCGACATTGACCAGCTTCATGGCGGCGTAAGTCGCGCCGAAGTTGGTGCCCGACAGCGATACCACGCCGTAGCGCTTGCCCTTGAGGTCAGCCGGCGCCTTGAGTGGCGATGCAGTGGGCGTGACCACGGCCCAGATATCGGCCGGCGTGGCGGCCCGCAGTACCTGCACCGGCACCCCGGACGCGTACAACTGGGCGGCGTTGATCGCGCCCATATTGATGTCCATGTCGATCGCCCCGGCCTTGAAGGTATCGTACTTCTGGTTCGACTGGACGAAGTTCTTCACTTCGATGTCCAGGCCGGCGCGCTTGAACGAGCCATCCTTGATGGCCAGCGCCATCGCCGCAGCCGAGACATCGCTCGACACGGTACTGCCGACGATGATCCTGGTTTGCGCATGGGCGCTCAGGGCCACGCCGGCGCTGAGCAGCATGGTGCTGGCGGTTCGCAGGGCCAGGCCCGCGAACTGGTTGAATCCGTACTTCATGGTGTGTCTCCTCGGCTGTCTTCATGGGTGTGTGAGATGTCAGGCCAGATGTGGTTACCGAGATCGGGACGATCGCATGTCGTCTTGATTTATTTAGATCTCTAAGTAAAATATAAGACAAGCCATCGACTTTGTCTAGCGCGCATATGTTTCGTGTGCGCCGCAATCACCACATGGCAGCGACAGGGAGGACGCAGATGCAAATGCTAGTCGGCGAAATCGCGGAACAGGTCGGCGATCGTGCGTCGCAGCCAGATATTGCCGGGCTCCGCATGGAAGCGGTCATGCCAGTGCTGCTTGACGGCGTAGTTCGGCAGGTCGAACGGCAGGGCCAGGATCTGCACCTGTTCCTGCATCTGCATCGTGATGCCCAGCATCCTGGGCACGATCACCAGCAGTTCGGTTTCGGCCACCACCCGCGCCACGCCCAAAAAGCTCGACAGGTGCAGCACCACCTCGCGCTGCACGCCCTGCATGGCCAGCGTCTTGTCGACGATGGTATGCCCGGTGCCCGAGGTGCTGACACGGATATGGGCTTCGGCCAGGAAGGCCGATTCGGTCAGCTCGCCCTGGATGCGCGGATGCTGGCGGGCCGCCAGGCAGACGAAGTTCTGGCTGAACAGGGTTTTCTGGTAGAAGCCTGCCTCCAGGTGCGGCATAAAGCCGATCGCCATGTCGACCGCGCCCGATTCCAGCCGTTTGGGGCTGTCGGAGGTGATCTTCTCGGCCACCACGCTGACCTTCGGCGCCACCCGCCGCAGGTGGTTCATCAGACGCGGCAGCAGCACCACTTCGGAGATGTCGGTCATGCACAGGGTGAAGGCGCGTTTCGCTTCGGCCGGGATGAATTCGCTCGGCGCCAGACGCGCCGCCTCCAGCGTGGCCAGCACCGCCGCCAGTTGCGGATGCAGGGCCTGGGCGCGCGGCGTGGGCTGCATGCCGTGCGAGGTGCGGATGAACAGCTTGTCATCGAAGTGCGCGCGCAGCTTGTTGAGCGCGATGCTCACCGTCGCCTGCGCCAGGCCCAGGCGCTCGGCGGTGCGCGACACGCTGCGGCTGGTGAAAATGCCATCGAATACCTGCAGCCATTCGAGATCGAATTTGGCCATGTCTTGTCTCCTTCTTATCGATTTTTCTCGACCATTATTGAAAAACATAATACAGCGAATCGCTGCAGCGATTTGCGCCGGGCAGGGCGAAGGACGACACTGGGTCCACTCAGGCCACACCAATTCGCCGATAAGCGGTACGGGACGAGCCGTCAGCACCTGCCCGGTACGCCGGGGGTATCAATAAACCGAAGCAAGCAGGAGACGCCAGTGGCTGCGCAGCAAAACAGTGAATTATCGATTGTAATAGTAGGTGGCGGCATCGGCGGGATGGCGGCGGCGCTGGCGCTGTCGCGCCAGGGCATCCGTATCACCCTTCTCGAGCAGAGCGCCGAGATCGGCGAGATCGGCGCCGGCATCCAGCTGGCCCCGAACGCCTTCGCCGCCATGGATGCGCTGGGCGTGGGCGAGAATGCGCGCCGCCGTGCCGTGTTCACCGACCGCCTGGTCATGATGGACGCGGTCGACGGCGCCGAAGTGGGCACCTTCGAGGTGGGTGAGGCCTTCCGCCAGCGCTTCGGCAATCCCTACGCCGTGATCCACCGCGCCGACATCCACCTGTCGCTGTACGAAGCGGTCAGGGAGTCGCCGCTGATCACCTTCCACACCTCGGTGCATGCGGTCGACGTCGAGCAGGACGCCGCCAGCGCCACCGTGATCGACCGCGACGGCCGCCGCTACCGTGGCGACGCAGTGATCGGCTGCGACGGCGTCAAGTCAGTCATCCGCGACAAGCTGGTGGGCGACCAGCCGCGCGTCTCGGGCCACGTGGTGTACCGCGCCGTGGTGCCGGTCGACGACATGCCCGAAGACCTGCGCTGGAATGCGCCGGCGGTATGGGCCGGCCCCAACTGCCACCTGGTGCATTACCCGCTGCGCGGCGGCCAGCAATACAACCTGGTGGTGACCTTCCACAGCCGCGACGAAGAAACCTGGGGCGTGCGCGAAGGCAGCCAGGAAGAAGTGCTGTCCTACTTCAGCGGCATCTGCGAGCGTCCGCGCAGCCTGCTCGACAAGCCGACCTCCTGGAAGCGCTGGAGCACCGCCGACCGCGATCCGATCGAGACCTGGAGCCACGGCCGCATCACCCTGCTGGGCGACGCCGCCCATCCGATGCTGCAGTACCTGGCCCAGGGCGCCTGCATGGCGATCGAGGATGCGGTCACCCTGGGCGAGGCGATCCGCCACTGCCAGGGCGAGCTCGATGCCGCGTTCAAGCTGTATGAGCATTCACGCGCCACGCGTACCGCGCGCGTGGTGCTGTCGGCGCGCGAGATGGGCCGCATCTATCACGCCAAGGGCATCGAACGGCATGTACGCAACTCGCTGTGGCAGGGCCGCCCGGCCGAGCGTTATTACGAAGCGCTCGAATGGTTGTATGGCTGGCGGGCGGAGAGCTGCCTGGCGCTATGATCGTTGCACGGCCGCTATCGCAGTAGCGTACAGATTAACCACCAAGGAACAGAACCATGTGTCAGGACAAGCATCACGAACAAGCCGGTTTCACCCAGCAGGCCCAGGACCGCGGCGACGGCGCCACCAGCGCGCCGGCGGCGCAGATCGCAGAACTGGTCACCGCCAACCACATCCTGTATGACCAGGGCGTGCTGGACGCCTTCGGCCACGTCAGCGTGCGTCACGCCGACGATCCCGAACGCTTCCTGTTGGCGCGCAATATGGCGCCGGGCCTGGTCCAGGCCGGAGACATCGTCGAATTCGACCTCGATGGCAATCCCTATAACGCCGCCGGCCGCGCGATCTATCTGGAACGCTTCATCCACAGCGAGATCTACAAGGCCCGTCCCGATGTAGTGGCCGTGGTCCACAGCCACTCGCCGTCGGTGGTGCCGTTCAGCGTATCGACAACCTCGCCGCTGCGCGCCACCTGCCACATGGCCGGCTTCATCGGGCTGGCGGCGCCGGTGTTCGAGATCCGCGACCATGCGGGCGAGGCCAGCAGCCTGCTGATCACCAATCAGGAACTGGGGCAGGCGCTGGCCGGATCGCTGGGCGAGCGCTCGCTGGTACTGATGCGCGGCCATGGCTCGACCGTGGTCGCCGATTCGCTGCGCCGCGCCGTCTATCGCGCCGTGTACACCGAACTCAATGCACAGATCCAGTCGGCGGCGCAGCAGCTGGGCGAGGTGACCTTCCTGTCCGAGGGCGAGATCGCCGAGACGGTGCGGGTGATCGAGACCCAGGTGGTGCGGGCCTGGGACTTCTGGAGCATCAAGGCCGGCGCCACCGCGCGCGCCCTGATGCAGCAGCAGGCCCAGCTCGGCTGAAGCCCCTTCATTACAAAAACAAGCAGGAGACACCAGATGCAGCAGATTACCCGTACTACCATCGTATCGCTCGGCCTGGCGGCCGGCATGCTCGCCGCCGGCCAGGCCGCGGCCCAGGATTACCCGGCCAAGGCGGTCACGATCGTGGTCCCGTTCAGCGCCGGTGGCGGCACCGACACCATGGCGCGCGTCATCGCCCAGGGCCTGAACCGCGAACTGAAGCAGCCCTTCGTGGTCGAGAACAAGCCGGGCGCCGGCGGCAACCTCGGCATGGCCGCGGTGGCGCGCGCGCCCAAGGATGGCTACACCCTGCTGATGGTGACCAATAACATCGCCATCAATCCGTCGCTGTACAAGAAGACCAATTTCCATCCAACGAAGGATTTCGCGCCGATCGCGATCGTCGGCAGCTCACCGGTGGCGATCTCGGTCCATCCTTCGCTCAAGATCGACAACCTGGCCGACCTGGTCAAGTATGCCAAGGCCAATCCCGGCAAGCTGTCGTATGCCTCGTGCGGCGCCGGCACTCCGCAGCACCTGGCGGCCGAACAGCTGTCGCAGATGGCAGGGATCGAGATGATCCACGTCGGCTACAAGGGTTGCGCCGGCGGCTTGCCGGACCACCTGTCGGGCATCGTGCCGGTCTCGTTCAGCACCACCGCCATCATGGCGCCGCACGTCAAGAGCGGCAAGATCAAGGGCATCGCGGTAACCGGCTCGGCGCGCTCGGCGCATACGCCCGACCTGCCGACCGTGAGCGAGGCGATCAAACTGCCGGGCTATGCGATCGACGTCTGGTTCGGCCTGTTCGCGCCGGCCGGCACCCCGCAGCCGGTGATCGCGAAACTGAACGCCATCGTCAACAAGGAACTGGCCACCGCCGGCGTCAAGCAGAAGATGGCCGAGCAGCAGTACGACGTGGTGGGCGGTACCCCGGCGGCGCTGGCGGCCAAGGTGGGCCAGGACATCCCGCGCTACCAGGGCGTGATCCGTAGCGCCAACATCACGGCCGACTGACCATCGATACCGATCCCGGAGACATGCCATGACCGAACGCCAAGCCCTGTACGACGCGATGTCGCCGCAGCACCTCACGCCGCTGTGGGAGTCGCTCCATTCGCTGGTGCCGAAAGAACCGCGCACGCCCTGCGTGCCGCATAAATGGGCCTACCAGGACGTGCTGCCGTTCCTGATGAAGGCCGGCACCCTGATCTCGGCCGAGGAAGCCGTGCGCCGCGTGCTGATCCTCGAGAATCCGGCGCTGCGCGGCCAGTCGAGCGTCACGCAAAGTCTGTATGCTGGCCTGCAGCTGATCATGCCGGGCGAGATTGCGCCCAGCCACCGCCACTCGCAAAGCGCGCTGCGCTTCCTGGTGCAGGGATCCAGCGCCTACACCGCGGTCGACGGCGAACGCACTACCATGCATCCCGGCGACTTTGTCATCACGCCCTCGTGGACCTTCCACGACCACGGCAATCCGCCTGCGGAAGAGGGTGGCGAGCCGGTGATCTGGCTCGATGGCCTCGACATCCCGACGGTGCGCTTTTTTGATGCCGGCTTCGCCGAGAACCATCCCGAGAAAGCGCAGCCGGTGTTCCGGCCCGATGGCGACAGCCTGGCGCGCTATGGTTCGAACATGCTGCCGCTAGCCTATGACGCGCCGTACGGCATGACTTCGCCAGTGTTCAACTACCCGTACGGGCGCTCGCGCGAGGCGCTGGCCAGCCTGCTGCGCGGTGGGCCGGTCGATGCCTGGCACGGCGTCAAGCTGCGCTATGTGAATCCCGCCACCGGCGGCTGGCCGATGCCGACCATCGGCGCCTTCATGCAGCTGCTGCCGGCGGGCTTTGACGGCAAGGCGCACCGCGCCACCGACGGCACCGTGTATTCGGTGGTCGAGGGACGCGGGCGCGCCATCGTCTCGCGCGGCGAGGACCGCCACGTGATCGCCTTCGGCCCGCGCGACCACTTCGTGGTGCCGTCCTGGTACGCCGTGCGCTTCGAGACCGAGGAAGAGACGGTCCTGTTCAGTTTCTCGGACCGTCCGATCCAGCAGGCACTGGGCATCTTCCGCGAACAGCTTTTGTAATTCTCCACCGACGATTCATCAGGAACCACCATGACCACAGAATACGCATTCCCTCCCGCCGCCGTCACCACCGTCCCGGTGGCCGGCAGCGGCGCCACCTTCCCGGTGCGCCGCATCTTCTGCGTCGGCCGCAACTACGTCGAGCACGCGCAGGAGATGGGGTTCTCGGGCCGCGAGGCGCCGTTCTTCTTCTGCAAGCCGGCCGACGCCATCGTGCCGGTGATGCCGGGGGAGACGGTGACGATTCCGTATCCGGCCAAAACCGCCAACCTGCACCATGAAATCGAGCTGGTGGTCGCGATCGGCAAGGGCGGCAAGGACATCCCGGAGACCGAAGCCGCGGCCCACATCTTCGGCTATGCCGTGGGCCTGGACATGACCCGGCGCGACCTGCAGATGGACCTGCGCAAGGCCGGCCGCCCGTGGGAACTGGGCAAGGCCTTCGACCAGTCGGCGCCGATCGGCCCGATCCGTCCGATCGCGGCCACTGGCGAGATCACCACCGGCGCGATCCGGGTCGACGTGAATGGCGAAAAGCGCCAGGCCAGCGATATCGCAAAGCTGATCTGGAACGTCAACGAAACCATCGCCTACCTGTCGACCTATTTCGAGCTGCAGCCGGGCGACCTGATCTTCACCGGCACCCCGGAGGGCGTCGGCGCGGTGACGCCGGGCGACCTGATGACGGGCAGCGTTGAAGGGCTCGGCGAGATCAACGTGAAGATTTCCTGAGCCAGATGGCCTATCTACTGCATAACTACTTTCGCAGCTCGTCGTCGTACCGGGTGCGCATCGCCCTGAATGTGAAGGGGCTGGAGTACGACTACCGTTCGGTGCACCTGAATCGCAACGGCGGCGAGCAGTTCGAGGCGCAATTCCGCGCGCTCAGTCCCGACGCCGTAGTGCCGGTGCTGGAAGTCGATGGCAAGCATCTGTTGCAGTCGACCGCCATCATCGAGTGGCTGGAAGAGACGCATCCGGCGCCAGCCCTGCTGCCGTCGGCGCCCGACGCGCGGGCCTGGGTGCGGGCACTGTGCGCCACCATCGCCTGCGAAATCCACCCGCTGAACAATTTGCGGGTACTGAAATACCTGACCGGTCCGATGGGTCTCGGTACCGAACAAAAGGAACAGTGGATCCGTCACTGGTGCGAGGACGGCCTGGCCGCAGTGGAAGCGCTGCTGGCCAGGCGCGCACAGGCGACTCCGTTCTGCCACGGCGACACGCCCGGCATGGCCGATGTGTTCCTGGTGCCGCAAGTGTTCAATGCGCAGCGCTTCGGCGTCGACGTGGCGGCATTCCCGCTGATCGCGGCGATCGTCGAGCGCTGCAACAGCCTGCCGGCGTTCAGCGCCGCCCATCCGGCGCGCCAGCCGGATGCGGAAATCACCTGAGAAGGAGAACGCCGATCCGATGAAGCCCGAGGACAGTCATTAAGGAAGCGTGAGCCGGCGCCGGCCGCGATCCTGTTATTGCCCTGGTAGTAGCCCATGCCGGTCCCAACGAGGATGCCGGCAGGGAGAGTCACGCCCTGAATCTTGCGAAAAAACGATAAATAAAATATTGGAGACAGCAATGCATCTGGCAAGAACTAGCATCGCAATTGCAATCACAGGCGCCGTCCTGTCTGCGCCGGCTCATGCGCAAACCAGCGTCCAGCTGTATGGCCTGGTCGACGCCGGCGTCGAATACGTCAATAAGGTGCGCACCGGCGCGCTCGGTTCCCCGACCGACAGCATCGTGCGCGTGCAGTCGGGCAGCGCCCAGAGTTCGCGCTTCGGCCTGCGCGGCCGCGAAGACCTGGGCAACGGCTTGAGCGCCGTATTCGCGCTCGAGAGCGGGATCTCGATCGACACCGGCGCGCTTGGCCAGGGCGGACGCCTGTTCGGCCGCCACGCCTATGTGGGACTGAACCACAAGACGCTGGGCGAGCTGCAGATCGGCCGCCAGGCCAGCACCGTCTACGACTACGGCGTGCAGTACGACCCCGTCACCGCCACCCGCTATTCGGCGGTGGTGTTCGACCTGTCCTACGCCGGCCGGGTCGACAACGCGGTGAAATATGTCGGCAAGTTCGGCGGCCTGAATGTTGGCGCCCAGTACAGCTTCGGCTACGACAGCTTGATCGCCGGCGGCAGCGAAGTGCCGGGCGCCTCGAAGGTCGGCCGTCAGATGGGTATCCATACCAGCTACGCGCTGGGCGCGCTGCAGTTCGGGGTCTTGTATGACCGCCAGAACGGCACCTCGGTCGGCACCCGGCAGGACACCATTGAACGGATGACCGGTGGCGCTTTCTACACCATCGGCTCGACCAGATTGTTCGCGTCCTACCAGGTGCTGCGCGCCGAAACCCCGGCGCTGCGCCGCGATACCGACCTGTACTGGGTCGGCGCGGTGCACAACAACAAGGGACCGTGGACCTTCAGCAGCGGCCTGTATTTCAACGACCCGGACGGCAGCGCCAACAAGTCGACCATGCTGACCCTGATGGCCAGTTACGCGCTGTCCAAGCGCACCGACCTGTACACCGAGTGGGCCTTCATGAAGAACGACGACACCGCCATGCTGGGCATGGGCGGGGCCGTCAATCCGGGCGACAACCAGGGCGGCGCCATCGTCGGCTTGCGCCATCGCTTCTGAACCGACTCAACGACAACAGCACCAGGAGACCAGCATGACCCTGAATCGCCGCCAGTTCGCAGTTGCTGCCTGTACCTTCGTCGCCTTGCCCGCCGCGCCAGCTCTGGCGCAGGAGAATTACCCGAACAAACCGATCCGCATCATCGTACCGCTGCCGCCGGGCGGCTCGAACGACGTCCTGGCCCGCATCCTGGGCGCCAAGATGACGGAAACCTTCGGCCAGCCGGTGATCGTCGAGAACCGCCCCGGCGCGGCCGGCAATATCGCCACCGATTTCCTGGCCAAGTCGGCGCCGGACGGCTACACGCTCGGCATCGCCCCCAACCAGACGGTGGCCGTCAATCCGGTGCTGTACCCGAAGCTGCCGTTCAATGTGGTCAAGGACCTCGAGGGCGTCTCCCTGCTCGGCCACGTGCCGATGGTGCTGGTGGTCTCGGCCAAGGTCACGGCCAGGTCGGTGCCGGAACTGATCGCCCAGGCCAAGGCCGCGCCGGGCAAGCTGACCTACGCCTCGGCCGGCTCGGGCAGTCCGCAGCACATGGCGGCCGAGGTGTTCAAGTCGATGACCGGCACCGACCTGCTGCAGGTGCCCTATAAAGGCTCGTCGCCGGCCCTGGTCGATGTGCTGGCTGGCCTGGTCGACGTGATGTTTTGCCCGCTCAATTCGGCCTTGCCGCATATCCGCAGCGGCAAGCTGCGCGCGCTGGGCACGACCGGCAAGGAACGCCTGCCGCTGCTGGAGGGTATCCCGGCGATCGCCGAAACGGTTCCCAACTACGAGAGCGATATCTGGATCGGGATGGTGGTGCCGGCGCGCACGCCGCCGGCGATCGTGGCCAAACTGAACGCCGAGTTGCGCCGCGTGCTGACCTTGCCCGACGTGAAAGCCAAGCTGGCCGAGCAGGGCATCGTGGCCAGTCCCAGCAGCGCGGCCGACCTGACCCGCCTGATCGTGACCGACCAGAAGCGCTGGGCCGGCGTGATCCAGGCCGCGAATATCAAGCCCGAATGACGGCAGTTTTTGTTCACCCACTTTTCGAGAAACACCATGACCTCATCCTCCACGCCGGCCGTGCGCCGCGACGTTCCCGCACCGTCGGAGCCGGACACCACCGTCTGGTGCAGCGACGCCATCGCCGACATGCTGCGCGCGCTCGACATTCCGTATGTGCTGCTCAACCCGGGCGCGAGTTTTCGCGGCCTGCACGACAGTATCGTCAACCACCTGGGCAACGAGAAGCCGCAGATGATCGTGGTGCTGCACGAAGAACATGCGGTGGCGATCGCCCACGGCTACGCCAAGGTGGCCGGCAAGCCGCTGGCCGCCATCCTGCACAGCAACGTCGGCCTGATGCATGGCTCGATGGCGATCTTCGATGCCTGGGTCGACCGGGTGCCGGTGATCGTGCTGGGCGCCACCGGTCCGGTCGACGCCGCCAAGCGCCGGCCCTGGATCGACTGGATCCATACGGCCCAGGACCAGGCCGCGCTGGTGCGCCACTTCATCAAGTGGGACAGCCAGCCGGCCTCGATCGGCGCCGCCCAGGAAGCGCTGCTGCGCGCGAAACAGATCGCCACCACCGCACCCCAGGGCCCGGTGTACGTCTGCTTCGACGCTGCGCTGCAGGAGTCGAAGCTGGCCCAGGCGCCGGCCATGCCCGACCCGGCGCGCTACCTGGCGCCGCCGCCGGCACGTCCGGCCGATGAGCTGGTGGCCAGGGCCGCGCAACTGCTGTCGGGCGCGCGCCGCCCGGTGATCCTGGCCGGCCGCGTCAGCCGCGACAGCGAAGGCTGGCGCCAGCGCGTGCAACTGGCCGAACTGCTCAATGCCGAAGTGCTGACCGACCTGAAGATCGGCGCCGCTTTCCCGACCGCGCACCCGCTGCACGCGGCGCCCAGCGGCCATTTTTTGAACGCCACCTCGCGCGAGGTGCTGCGCGGCGCCGACGTCGTGCTCAGCCTCGACTGGCTCGATCTGGCCGGCACCCTCAAGCAGGCCTGGGGCGACGAGCCGGTGGGTAGCCAGGTGATCCAGGTCTCGGTCGACCACTACAGCCATAACGGCTGGAGCATGGACCACCAGGGCCTGCCGCCGGTCGACGTGTTCCTGGCCACCGAACCCGAACCGGCGGTGGCCCTGCTGCTCAAGCACGTGACGCAGCGCCAGGCGCCGGCGCCCGAGCGCGCGCCGCTGCCGGCGCCGGCCGAGATCGTCCCCGGTGCGATGACGGTGGCAATGGTGGCCGCCATCCTGCGCCGCGCCGTGGGCGAGCGCAAGACCTGCCTGATGCGCCTGCCGCTGAGCTGGAGCGGCGACCTGTGGGACTTCGACCATCCGCTCGACTTTCTCGGCTACGACGGCGGCGGTGGCATCGGTTCCGGCCCCGGCATGGCGATCGGTTCGGCGCTGGCGCTCAAGGGCGGCGACCGGCTGCCAGTGGCGGTGATCGGCGACGGCGACTACATGATGGGCGTGAACGCACTGTGGACGGCGGCCAATGCCCAGATCCCGATGCTGATGATCGTCTGTAATAACCGCTCGTTCTTCAACGACGAAATCCACCAGGAGCGGGTCGCGCGCCAGCGCAACCGGCCGGTGGAGAACCGCTGGATCGGCCAGCGCATCGCCAATCCCGAGCCCGACCTGGCGATGATGGCGCGCGCCCAGGGCTTGACCGCCTTCGGCCCGGTCGAGGACGCGGACGAGCTGGCGCGCGTGCTGGAAGAAGCCATTGCGCTGGTGCAGGGTGGAGCGTCGGTGCTGATCGACACCATCGTGCAGACCGGCTACAGCCCGGCGATGACCGCTGGCCTGACCCGCGCCGATTGAGCCGCACCCGTTCACCGACATCATTTCGAAAGCACGTATGCGCACCAACGATATCCCCGACGGCATCCTGCCGACCCAGCGCGGCCTGTTCTACGGCGGCGGCTGGCATGCACCGAAGGCGGGCGGCCAGGCCGAGACCTTCAATCCCTGCTACAACGAAGTCATCACCACCGCGCCGGTGGCCGACCGCGACGATGTGGACGCCGCGGTCCAGGCGGCGCATGCGGCCTTTCCGGCCTGGGCCGCCACGCCGCCAGTGGAGCGCGGCCGCTACCTGCGGCGCGCGGCGGCGGTGCTGCGCGAGCATGCGCAGCCGCTGGCCATGCTCGACGCCCTCAATAACGGCAATCCGGTGTCGGCGCTGGCGATGGACGCCGGCTTTGCCGCCGACTGCCTCGATTATTTCGCCGGCCTGGCCACCGAGATCAAGGGGGAGACTATCCCGATGGGCGACGGTAATTTCAACTACACGGTGCAGGAACCGCTGGGCGTGATCGCGCGCATCGTGGCCTACAACCACCCGCTGATGTTCGCCGCCGCGCGCCTGGCGGCGCCGCTGGCCGCCGGTAATACGGTGGTGGTCAAGGCACCCGATCAGGCGCCGCTGTCGATCCTGCGCCTGGCCGAACTGGTGGGCGACATTTTCCCGCCCGGCGTGGTGGCCTTCCTGTGCGGCGGACGCGAATGCGGCGACGCCATGACCCGCCACCCGCTGGTGCGCAAGGTGACCCTGATCGGCGGCGTCCCGACCGGCAAGGCGGTGATGAAAAGCGCGTCCGACGAACTCAAACCCGTGCTGCTCGAGTTGGGCGGCAAGAACGCCCTGGTCGCCTATCCGGATGCGCGCATCGACAAACTCGTCAACGGCATCATCGCCGGCATGAATTTTACGTGGTCGGGCCAGAGCTGCGGCTCCACCAGCCGCGTGTTCCTGCACGAATCGATCCACGATACGGTGCTCGAGCAGGTGGCGGCGCTGCTGCCGCAGCGCCACAAGCCGGGCATCCCGACCGACCCGGCAACCACCATGGGTTCGCTGGTCAGCCAGGCCCAGCTCGACAAGGTGAAGGGCTATGTCGCCAAGGGCCTTGAGGATGGCGGACGCCTGGTGTGTGGCGGCAAACAGCCGGACGATCCGGCGCTCAAGAATGGCTTCTTCTTTGAAGCGACCGTGTTCGCCGACATGCAGCCAGGGATGCGCCTGGCCCAGGAGGAGGTGTTCGGCCCGGTGCTGTCGGTGTTCAAATGGTCGGATGAGGAGCAACTGTGGCCGCAGGTGAATGGTGTCGATTTCGGCCTGACCGGCTCGATCTGGACACAAGACCTGGACACCGCCCACCGCGCCGCGCGCCGCATCCATACCGGCTATGTGTGGCTTAACAACGCCAGCCAGCACTTCATGGGCGCGCCATTCGGTGGCGTCAAGCAGTCCGGCATCGGCCGTGAGGAGTGCTTCACCGAGCTGCTTGAATTCACCTACACCAAGAACGTCAACCTGAAGTTCGGCTGACCGGGAGAGCGACTTGTCATCATTGATTCGCCACCCGAAGAATTTCTGGCTCGGGTTCATCTTCCTGGCCTTCGGCATCGCCGCCATCGTCATCGGCCAGGACTACAGCATGGGCACCGCCGCGCGCATGGGCCCCGCGTATTTTCCGGTGGTGCTGGGCGCGCTGCTGGCCCTGGTCGGCGCCGTCGGCGTGGCGCGTTCGGTCTTCATCGCGGGCGAAGCGGTTGGCCGCATCCACCTGAAAGAGCTGGCGCTGGTGCTCGTGGCCGTGCTGTTGTTCGGTGTGCTGATGCGCGGCGCGGGCCTGGTGCCGGCCGCCGTCGTCATGATCGTCATGAGCGCGTACGCCGGGCCCCGGTTCAGGATCGGCAAGGTGCTGTTGCTGGCCGCCGGCCTGGCGCTGTTCGCGGTCCTGCTGTTCGTCACCTTGCTCGGCCTGCCGATGCCCATCTTCGGACCCTGGCTCGGAGCTGAATAAAAACCATGGAAATCTTCGCAAACCTCGGCCTGGGGCTCGAGACAGCCTTCAACCTGCAAAACCTGTTCTATTGCCTGGTCGGCGTGTTCGTCGGCACCGCGGTCGGCGTGCTGCCCGGCCTGGGCCCGGTCGCCACCATCGCCATGCTGCTGCCGGCCACCTTCGGCCTGCCGCCCGAATCGGCCCTGATCATGCTGGCCGGGATCTATTACGGCGCCCAGTACGGCGGCTCGACCACCGCGATCCTGGTCAACCTTCCCGGGGAGTCATCCTCGGTGGTCACGGCGCTGGACGGTTACCAGATGGCGCGCCAGGGCAAGGCCGGCAAGGCGCTGGCCACGGCGGCAATCGCATCCTTCTTCGCCGGCACCGTGTCGACCGTGCTGCTGGCCCTGTTCGCACCGCCGTTGGCCGAGGTGGCCCTGCAATTCGGCCCGGCCGAATACTTCTCGCTGATGGTGCTGGGCCTGGTGGCCTCGGTGGTGCTGGCCAGCGGCTCGCTGCTCAATGCGATCGGCATGGTCTTGCTCGGGCTGCTGCTTGGCCTGGTTGGCACCGACGTCAATTCTGGCGCGGCGCGCTATACCTTCGAACTGCCCGAACTGGCCGACGGCATCAACTTCGTGATCGTGGCGATGGGCATGTTCGGCATCGGCGAGATCGTGCGCAACCTCGAGCAGGACGAGAGCCGCACGCTGATGACGAGGAAGGTCGAAGGGCTGATGCTGAGCAAGGACGATTTCAGGCGCATCATCGCGCCGGTCCTGCGCGCCACCGGCCTCGGTTCGCTGCTCGGCATCCTGCCGGGTGGCGGCGCGATGCTGGCCTCGTTTGCCGCGTACTCGATCGAGAAGAAGGTCTCGCCCAATGCCGCGCAGTTCGGCAAGGGCGCGATCGAGGGCGTGGCGGCGCCCGAGGCGGCGAACAATGCCGGCGCCCAGACCTCGTTCATCCCGATGCTGACCCTCGGCATCCCGTCGAACCCGGTGATGGCGCTGATGATCGGCGCCATGATCATCCAGGGCATCCAGCCCGGCCCTGCGGTGATGACCGAGCAGCCGGCGCTGTTCTGGGGCCTGATCGTCTCGATGTGGATCGGTAACCTGTTCCTGGTGGTGCTGAACCTGCCAATGATCGGGCTGTGGGTGCGCATGATCATGGTGCCTTACCAGTACCTGTTTCCGGCGATCCTGCTGTTCTGCGCGATCGGGGTGTTCAGCCTGAATAACTCGCAGTTCGACGTCTACCTGATGGCCTTGTTCGGGCTGTTCGGCTATCTCTGCGCCAAGCTCGGCGCCGAGCCGGCGCCGATGCTGCTGGGTTTCATCATCGGGCCGATGATGGAAGAGTACCTGCGCCGCGCGCTGCTGCTGTCACGCAGCGACCCGATGGTGTTCGTCGAGCGGCCGGTGAGCGCGGTGATGCTGGCGATGGCCGTGCTGGCGATGACGGTCGTGCTGTTGCCGTCGCTGCGCAGGAAGAGGGAGGAGGCGTTCAAGGAGGATTAGGGCTCTCCTTCCAGCACCAGCAAATCATCCCCGGCTTCGACGATGGTCCCGGCGCGGCAACGCAGCGCCGTCACCACGCCGGCACCCGGGGCCATGACCGTGAACTCCATCTTCATCGCTTCGAGCACCACCAGCGGGGCGCCGGCCGCGACCCGCTGGCCCGGTTCGACCAGGATCTTCCAGACATTGCCCGACATGTCAGCGCGGATGGTGTCGCCCGATGCCGGCTGCGCGGCCCCGCCATCGCCGGCGCCGCCAGCCGCGCCTTGCTCGCCAGTGTCCTGGTCGTGCCAGCGCGCCACCTCGGCCTCGAAGGCCAGCTTCTGGCAGCTGCGAAAGTCCGCGATGTCGGCGGCGGCATCCTGCTGCTCGCGTTCGTACTGCGCGAAGTCGAACACCGCATCCTCGATCTCGACCTGGGCGCGCCCGGCGCGGAAGTCGGCGCGCCAGGTATCGAGTTCGGCCTCGCTGACGCGATAGAAGCGCACCCGGTCGAAGAAGCGCAGCAGCCAGGGCTGATCGCCGAACTGCCGGTTGTGCAGGAATTTGTTCCAGATCGGCAGCGTGCGGCCGACCAACTGGTAGCCGCCCGGCGAATCCATGCCGTAGATGCACATATAGACGCCGCCGATGCCGACCGTGCCCTCGGCGGTGAAGGTGCGCGCCGGGTTGTATTTCGAAGTGAGCAAGCGGTGGCGCGGATCGAGCGGCACCGCGCACGGCGCGCCCAGGTAGACGTCGCCCAGCCCCAGTACCATATAGCTGGCGTCGAATACCGCGTTTGCGACATCTTCGCGCGCGTCGAGCCCATTGATGCGCTGGATGAAGTCGACATTGTTCGGCAACCAGGGCGCCTCAGGCTTGACCGTTTCACGGTAGCGCTGCACCGCGTCCAGCGTGGCGCTATCCTCGAACGCGAGCGGCAGGTGCACGATCCGGCTCGGAATGCACAAGTCGTCGACCGCGCCCAGCGTGTGTTCCAGCGCTTCCAGCGCCGCGACCAGCGCCGCCTGCGAGATCACCCGGCTGTCGTAGTGGATCTGCACCGAGCGCACACCGGGCGACAGCTCCTGCACCCCCGCCAGCCGGCGCGCCTTGAGGGCCTCCATCAACAGATGGATGCGCAGCCGCAGGCGCAGGTCGAGCACGTTCTCGCCATATTCGAGCATCAGGTATTTGTCGCCGGCCTGGCGGTAGGTCACCAGCGGGCGCGCGCCCTCGGGCGGCAGGCGCTTGAGGATACAGTCGCCGGGCGCCGGCGTGACGGCGGCCAGGTCGGGCGCCTGGTAGCCGGGCGTGGGCGCCAGCATGCGGATCGCCTCGTCCTGCGCCAGCTCCATCGCCAGCGCCTGTTCAAAGCTCAGGGGACGGAAGCGGATCGTGTCGCCCGGCTTGACTTGCCCCACCTTCCACAACTCGGCCTTGGCTACGGTGGCGGGGCAGACGAAACCACCCAGGCTGGGACCGTCGCAGGTCAGGATCACCGGCGTGTCGCCGGTAAAGTTGATCGAGCCGATCGCATACACGCAATCGTGGATATTCGATGGATGCAGGCCGGCTTCGCCGCCGTCGCTGCGGGTCCATTCGGGCTTGGGACCGACGAGGCGCACACCCAGACGGTTCGAGTTGTAATGCACCTGGTAGTCGCTGCCGAAGAACGTGTCGATCGCGGCCTGGGTGAAGAAGTCGGGCGCGCCGTGCGGTCCGTACAGCACCCCGATGTCCCAGTGCTTGCCGTAGTGCGGCAGCATCGATGGCGGCGGCGTGGCCGGCACATGGGGCGGGGCCGGGGTGTCGCACGAGGCGAGATCCGGGCGGCTGATCGGCAGCACGTCGCCGGCGCGCAGCAGGCGCCCGGCGTGGCCGCCGAACTGGCCCAGCACGAAAGTCGATTTGCTGCCCAGGTAGCCCGGCACATCCAGGCCCTTGCGCACCGCGATATAGCCGCGCGCGCCGCTCGTTGCGCGGCCAAGCCGCAGCACCTGGAAGGCGCGCACGATCAGCGGCTGCCACAGCGGCAGCGGGTCGCCGTTGTCGAAGCTGGCGCTCGCGCCGGCGCCGCACAGCGCGATCACCGCGTCGCTGAAGAAGCGCAGGGTCGGCCCCTGAAGGGTCCATTCGAGGGCGGCGGCGCTCTCATGGTTGCCGACGATGCGGTTGGCCATGCGGAAGGCATAGTCGTCCATCGGGCCCGAGGGCGGCACGCCGATGTCCCAGTAGCCGTGGCGGCCCGGGTAGTCCTGCACCGTGGTGTAGGTGCCGCCGTCGACGATTTCGATCACCGGCGACACGTATTCGTAGCGGTCCAGGAAGCGGGTCGAGACCCGGCCCTCAATAAAAGCCGGGCTGGCGAGGATGCTGCGCAGGTAGTCGAGATTGGTCGCGATGCCGTGCAGGCGGGTCAGTTCGAGCGCGGTCAGCAGCTTGTGGCGCGCTTCCTCGCGGGTGGCGCCGTGGGCGATGATCTTGGCGATCATCGGGTCGTAATGGGCCGAGACGGTCATCCCGGCCTGGACCCAGGTATCGACCCGCACGCCATCCGGGAAGGCGACGTCGAACAGTGTGCCGGGCGAAGGCTGGAACTGGCGCACCGGATTCTCGGCGTACAGCCGGACCTCGATCGCCGCGCCCTGCGGCGCCGGCAGTTGGGTGAAGTCGGGCGGGGTGCCGGCGGCGATCAGGACCATCCATTCGACCAGGTCGAGGTTGGTGACGGCTTCGGTGATCGGGTGCTCGACCTGCAGCCGGGTGTTCACCTCCAGGAAGTAGAAGGCGTCGCGCGCGCCGTCGTAGATGAATTCGACGGTGCCGGCCGAGGCGTAGGATACGGCCTGGCCCAGCTTGACCGCGGCGTCCAGCAGGGCGGTGCGGGTGGCCGGTGGCAGATGCGGCGCGGGCGTTTCCTCGACCACCTTCTGGTTGCGCCGCTGCAGCGAGCAATCGCGCTCGCCCAGCGCCACCACCCGGCCCTGGCCGTCGCCGAAGATCTGGACCTCGATGTGGCGCGCGTCGGCGACAAAACGTTCGAGGAATACGCCGCCGTCCTTGAAGAAGCTCTCGCCCATGCGCTGCACCGAGGCGAAGGCCGTGAGCAGCTCGGCTTCGCTGTCGCAGCGTGTCAGGCCGATGCCGCCGCCGCCGGCCGTGGTCTTGAGCATGACCGGGTAGCCGATGCGGGCAGCAGCGCTGACCGCTTCATCCAGGTCGCGCAGCAGGCCGGTGCCGGGCGTCAGCGGCACGCCGGCGGCGGCCGCGATCTCGCGCGAGGTGTGCTTCAGGCCGAAGCGGCGCAGCTGGTCGGGCGTGGGGCCGATGAAGGCGATGCCGGCCGCGGCGCAACGCTCGGCGAAATCGGCGTTCTCGGACAGGAAGCCATAGCCTGGAATGACGGCCTGGGCGCCAGTCTCTTGCGCGATCTCGAGGATGCGTTCGGCCCGCAGGTAGCTCTGGGCCGGGGCGTTGTCGTCCAGGCCACCCAGGCAGACGGCGACGTCTGCCGCCGCCACGTGCAGGCTGTCGCGGTCCGCTTCCGAGAATACGGCCACCGAGCGGATGCCCATGCGGCGCAGGGTGCGCGCGATGCGCACGGCGATTTCGCCACGATTGGCGATCAGTACGGTGTCGAACATGGCGTCCTTTCAGGGTGCGATACTGGACAGATAGGCGCGCCAGCCGCCGAAATGGGTGATGTCCTCGGCCTTGCCGAGCGCGAATGGTTCACAAATAAAACCCTTCACGCTGCGACCGTCGGCCAGCAGCAGGCTGCCGATCCCGAGTGGCGCCGGGATCAGCGCCACGAAGCTGCCGAAGTGCTCGACCGGCATGGCCCACAGTTCGACCGCGATCGGGTGGCCTGCGCCGGCCTCGACCCGCAGCAGGCCGGGTTTGCGCGGCTGGGTCTCGGCCAGGGCGAACAGTCGGTAGTCGCTGGACGTGGTGCTGCTTTCCACCAGGGTCGCGCCGCGCTCGACCAGTTGCCAGTTGAGCGGCATGCCGCTCAGGTGGGCGCCGACCACGGCCACCAGCAGCCGGCCTTCGAGGTCGGCCGCAAGTGGCGTCCGCTCGGCCGCGTGGGGCGGCAGGGGGCGCTGCGAGTTACCCAGGGCCCACGGCGCCAGCGCCTGCCAGCGCTGGCCGAATTCGACCAGGCGCGCTTCGTGCCAGGCCGGCATGATGACGGTGACCCCGAATGGCAGCCCGGCCTTGTCGCCGCCAGCGCGGATGCCGGCCGGCAGGGCGATCGCGCTCCAGTCGAGCAGGTTGACGAAATTGGTGTACACGCCCATGCGTGAATTGAGCGCCACCGGGTCGGCTTCTACCTCGTCGATGGTGTGGATGGTGGGTGCAGTCGGGACCAGCAGGCCGTCGATCCCCGCCATCAGCTGTTCGGCCACGCGCGCCAGCGCCATGCGCCGGTACTCGGCCTTGAAGGCGTCGATTGCGCTCTTGCCGCGCGCCTGCTCGACGATGGCGCGCACCACCGGGTGCACCGCCTCGGGCCGCTCGCGCATCAGGGTTTCGATGGCGGCGTAGCGCTCGGCCACCCATGGGCCGTCGTAGAGCAGGGCGGCGACCTCGAACAGCGGCGTGAAATCGATCGGCTTGAGTTGCACGCCGCTCGCCTCCAGGCGCGCCAGCGCGGCCTGGTATAGCGACCTGGCGGCATCGTCGCCGAACCACTCGGGCTTGTCCGGCACCGCCAGCACCGGCCTTGGCGGCAGTCCCGGCGCATGCGCGGGTTGGCGCCGTGAATACGGGTCGGCCGCGTCGAAGCCGCCCATCACCCGCAGCGCCAGGTCGGCATCCGCCACCGTCAGGCCGAGCACCGTGATGCAGTCGAGCGTGCGGCAGGCCGGCACCAGGCCATGGTTGCTGACCCGGCCACGGGTAGGCTTGAGACCCACCAGGTTGTTATGGCCGGCCGGCACCCGGCCCGAGCCGGCGGTGTCGGTGCCGAGCGCCAGCGGCAGCAGGCCGCGCGCGACCACCGAGGCCGAACCGGAACTCGAACCGCCCGCGATGAAGCGCGCATCGAAGGCGTTCGGCACCGCGCCATACGGCGAGCGCACGCCCACCAGGCCGGTGGCGAACTGGTCGAGATTGGTCTTGCCGATCACGATGGCACCGGCCGCTTCCAGGCGCGCCACGGCGCTGGCGCTGGCAGTTGGGGTGTAGGCGAATTCAGGACAGGCACAGGTGGTCGGCAGTCCGGCGACATCGATATTGTCCTTGACCGCGAGCGGGATGCCGTACAGCGGCAGGCCCTCGATGCCGCCATTGGCGCGCAGCGCGTCCAGCGCCTGCAGGCGCTCGGCCAGTTGCGCCGCATCGAGGATGCTGATCCAGGCCGGGTCGCCACGCTCGCTGTCGAGGCGGTCGCGCAGCGCGCCCAGCAAGTCTTGCGGCCTGGCGCCATCTGCGTAGGCGGTGCGCCAGTCGGTCAGGGTCCAGTGGGTGTCGAGGGTCATCGGTGGTTCCTGTCGTGTAAGCGTGATAGGGGTATTGCTCAGCATCTTGCGCGTATCGGCGGCGCCGCTCCATAAGTCACTTGACGTATGGGCGAGGCCGGGGTGGCTCGCTAATCTGTTTCACGCCAGGCAACCTCTCCACCTCCATAAAAACGACCAAGGATCCGCATGCGCTCCACCATCAAGCTCTCACTGCTGTGCTGTGCCATCGCCGCCGGCATGGCCGACGCCCGGGCCGGGGCCACCATCCAGATCGACGAACAGCGTTCGCTCTCGGTCGGCTTCGGCGCCCGCGCCAGCTATACCAGCGTCGAGGATGGCGCCCCGGACCGCGATTCGCGCTCGCATGACTTCGATCTCGACAGCGCACGGCTGTACTTCGGCGCCACGCTGAACAAGAACATCGGCGGCATGTTCAACACGGAATGGGACGGCGACCGCATCCGGGTGCTGGACGCCGCCGCCCAGTTCACCTTCTCGCCGGCGTTCAACGTCTGGGCCGGGCGCCTGCTCTCGCCCAGCGACCGCGCCAATATGGCCGGGCCGTACTATTCGCTGGGCGGCGGCTACTGGGCCGGCGTGGCCTCGCGCTACGGCTACAACGGCGGCATTTTCCGCGGCCGCGACGATGGCGTGGTGGTGTGGGGGAACGTCTTGGGCGGCAAGCTCGGATACTCGATGGGCGCCTTCGAAGGCCGTACCTTCGGCATTGGCAGCCTGACCCAGGACCAGGCGCGCGACGCGGGTGTCGACGCTGGCGACCAGCCGATGGTGGCCGGCCGGGTGCAGGTCGATTTCTGGGACCCGGAGCCGGGCTACTACGGCACCGGCACCTACCTGGGCAGCAAGGACATCCTGGCCATCGGCGTGGCCGGGCGCTACCAGAAGGAGGGCGTGATCACGCTGCTCGACACCGGCAACTACAACGCCTGGAACGTCGACTTCCTGCTCGAGAAGCGCCTGGCCGGCGGCGCGCTGTCGATCGAGGCGGCGTATTACCGCTACCGCAACGACGGCGTGATCCTGGCCGAACAGGGCAAGGCCTGGTCGGCTGGCCTGGGCTACATCTTCAATATCGGCAGCGGTGGCGGCAGGCTGCAACCGTTCGCCCACTACCAGCGCTTCGAGCCCGACACCCGGCTCGACACGCGCCAGGCCGACGCCGGCGTCAACTACATCATCGACGGCTACAACGCCCAACTGAGCGCGATGGTCTCCAAGACAAAAACCGCAAGCCTGCCCGACCAGTCGAAGTTTGCCGTCGCGCTGCAGGTCCAGTACTGATTCGCCTTTTAACGATAACGAGAGAGCACATCATGCAAAACCGCCGTCATTTCATTTCCAGCCTGTCGCGACTCGCCGCCGCCGCAGCCCTGCTGGGCGCCGCCCCGGCGCGCGCCGCCCAGACCATCAAGGTCGGCATCCTGCACTCGCTTTCGGGGACCATGGCGATCTCGGAGACCTCGCTCAAGGACGTGGCCCTGATGACGATCGACGAGATCAACGCCAAGGGCGGGGTACTGGGGCGCAAGCTGGAGCCGGTGGTGGTCGATCCGGCCTCGAACTGGCCGCTGTTCGCCGAACGCGCGCGCCAGCTGATCGCACGCGACAAGGTGGCGGCGGTATTCGGCTGCTGGACCTCGGTCTCGCGCAAGTCGGTGCTGCCGGTGTTCAAGGAACTCAACGGCCTGCTGTTCTACCCGGTCCAGTACGAGGGCGAAGAGCTGGAAAAGAATGTGTTCTATACCGGCGCCGCCCCCAACCAGCAGGCGATTCCGGCGGTCGAATACCTGATGAGCAAGGATGGCGGCGGCGCCCGTCGCTTTGTGCTGCTCGGGACCGACTACGTGTACCCGCGCACCACCAACAAAATCCTGCGCGCCTACCTCAAGAGCAAGGGGATCAAGGACAGCGATATCCAGGAAAGCTATACGCCGTTCGGCCACGCCGACTACCAGACCATCGTGGCCGGCATCAAGAAGTTCGCGGCCGGCAGCAAGACCGCCGTGATCTCGACCATCAACGGCGACTCGAATGTGCCGTTCTATAAAGAGCTGGGCAATGCGGGCATCAAGGCGACCGATGTGCCGGTGGTGGCGTTCTCGGTCGGCGAGGAAGAACTGCGCGGTGTCGACACCAAGCCGCTGGTCGGTCACCTGGCGGCCTGGAACTACTTCGAGTCGGTCAAGAATCCGGTGAATGCGGAGTTCATCAAGAAGTGGAAGGCGTATGCGGTGGCGAAGAAGCTGCCGAATGCGAACAGCGCCGTCACCAACGATCCGATGGAAGCGACCTATGTCGGCCTGCATATGTGGGCCCAGGCGGTCACCAAGGCGGGGACCACCGATACCGACAAGGTGATCGCGGCCATGGGCGGCCAGACCTTCAAGGCGCCGTCCGGCTTCACCTTGACGATGGATGCGACCAACCACCACCTGCACAAGCCGGTGATGATCGGCGAGATCAAGGCCGACGGCCAGTTCAGCGTGGTCTACAAGAGCAAGGCGCCGATCCGCGCCCAGCCCTGGAGCCCCTTCATCGCGGGCAACGAAAGCAAGCAGAAGCTGTAAGCGTGGGCTGTCACGCGCCGCGACCACCGGAGAACCTGATGATGCACCTTGTATTGCGCACCTTGCTGCTGGCCGCCATGCTGTGGCTGCCGGCGGCAGCCCAGACAGCGCCGACCGCGACTGTGATCGCGCCGGCGCTGCTGCTGCCGCTCGGCGGCGACGATCCCGAAGCCCGGGTCGAGGCGGTGGCCGCCCTCGGCGCTCTCGGCACCCCGGAGGCCGCGGCGCTGCTGCGCGCCCTGCAGGACGAGACCCTGTACGCCGCGCCCGACGGGCGCGTGCTGGCGCTCGCGCCAGACGCCGCGGCGCCGGATGGCTTCGACCAGATCGTGGTCAACAACCGCCTGCGCGGCGCGATCGCGACCGCGCTGGCCGGCATGGACTTGCTGGCGCCGCAGGCCGATCGGCGGCTGGCGGCGGCGCGCGCCCTGCTCGACCAGGAACTCGCGCCGGCGCAACTGCAACTGGTGCGGCGCGCCGCGAGCGCCGAGCGTGACGCGCAGATCGCCACGGTATTGACGCTGCTGGTGGCCGGCGCCGACCTGCGCGCGCCGGATGCGGCGTCGCGCGCCGCCGGCGCGCGCGTGCTGGGCGAGGAGGGCGGCGCCGCCCAGCGCGGACAACTGGCGGCGCTGCTGGAACCGGGCGCCGAGCCCGATGCCGGGGTGCGCACCGCCGCCGCCCAGGCGCTGGGGGCCATCGACAGCCGCCAGGCGCGGCTCGATATCGTCGGCCACCTGTTCCAGGGCCTGTCGCTGGGCAGCGTGCTGCTGCTGGCGGCGCTCGGCCTGGCCATCACCTTCGGCCTGATGGGCGTGATCAATATGGCGCACGGCGAATTGCTGATGATCGGCGCCTACACGACTTACCTGGTGCAGACCCTGTTTCGCCACTATCTGCCGGGGGCGGTCGACCTGTACCTGCTGGCGGCATTGCCGGCGGCCTTCGTGGTGGCGGCGCTGGCCGGGATGGCGCTCGAGCGCACCGTGATTCGCTGGCTGTATGGCCGGCCGCTGGAAACCCTGCTCGCCACCTGGGGCATCAGCCTGATGCTGATGCAGGCCGTGCGCACCCTGTTCGGGGCCCAGAACGTCGAGGTGGCCAACCCGGCCTGGATGTCGGGCGGGGTGACCGTGCTTGGCTCGCTGGTGCTGCCGTACAACCGGATCGCCATCATCGTGTTCGCGGTGCTGGTCAGCGCCGCGGTCTGGCTGCTGCTCAACGCCACCCGGCTCGGCCTGTTCGTGCGCGCCGTGATGCAGAACCGGCGCATGGCCGGCTGCGTCGGCGTGCCGACCCACCGCATCGACATGCTGACCTTCGGGCTCGGCTCCGGCATCGCCGGCCTGGGCGGCGTGGCGCTGTCGCAGCTCGGCAATGTGGGGCCCGATCTGGGCCAGGCCTACATCATCGACTCGTTCATGGTGGTAGTGCTGGGCGGCGTCGGCCAGTTGGCCGGCACCGTGATCGCCGCGCTTGGCCTGGGCGGGCTGACCAAGCTGCTCGAACCGAGCACCGGCGCGGTGCTGGCCAAGATCGGCATCCTGGTGCTGATCGTGATCTTCATCCAGCGCCGGCCGCAAGGGCTGTTCGCACTCAAGGGCAGGAGCGTCGAATGAGCAAGGTACGCAAGACGAGTCTGTTCACCCCGGTGCAACGCGGCGCGATCGTGGCGCTGCTGGTGGCCGGGGCCCTGCTGCCGCTGCTGCACCTGGCATTCGCGCCCGGTCATGCGTTGCATGTCTCGGGCTATACCATCGCCCTGGTCGGCAAGTTCATGTGCTTCGCGCTGGCGGCGCTGGCGCTCGACCTGGTATGGGGCTATACCGGCATCCTGTCGCTGGGCCATGCGCTGTTCTTCGCGCTTGGCGCCTACGCCCACGGCATGTACCTGATGCGCGCCATCGGACGCGACGGCGCCTATGCCAGCGCGCTGCCCGACTTCATGGTGTTTCTCGACTGGCAGGCCTTGCCCTGGTACTGGGCCATGACCGACAACTTCTGGTACTGCATGGCGCTGGCGCTGCTGGTGCCGGGTTTGCTGGCCTTTGGCTTCGGCTACTTCGCCTTCCGCTCGCGCATCAAGGGCGTGTACTTCTCGATCATTACCCAGGCCCTGACCTACGCCTGCATGCTGCTGTTCTTCCGCAACGACACCGGCTTTGGGGGCAATAACGGCTTCACCGACTTCCAGCGCATCCTGGGCTACAGCATCACCGCGCCGGAAACCCGGGCCGTGCTGTACCTGCTTACCCTGGCCTGCCTGGCCGGCGCGCTGCTGCTATGCCGCTGGATCGTGGCCTCGCGCCTGGGCCGGGTGCTGCAGGCGGTGCGCGATTCGGAGTCGCGCCTGATGTTCATCGGCTACGATCCGCTGTGGTTCAAGCTGTTCGTCTGGACGCTGTCGGCGATGCTGTGCGGCCTGGCCGGCGCCCTGTACGTGCCGCAGGTCGGGATCATCAATCCGTCCGAGATGTCGCCAGCGAACTCGATCGAGATGGTGATCTGGGTCGCGGTCGGCGGGCGCGGGACCCTGTTCGGGGCGATCCTGGGCGCGTTCACTGTCAATGGCCTCAAGAGTTGGTTCACCGCGGCCTTCCCCGACCTGTGGCTGTTCGCGCTTGGCCTGCTGTTCGTGCTGGTCACGCTGTTCATGCCGCGCGGCCTGCTCGGCTTGCGACTGCCGCGTCGCAAGCCGGCGCCGCAAGCAAAGGAAACCAGAGTGGAGGAGACCGCATGAGGCTCGCACACGATAAGGGGCTCGACACCAGCCACGGCGCCATCCTGTACCTGGAAGACGTGACGGTCAGTTTCGACGGCTTCAAGGCCCTGAACCGGCTGACGCTCGACATCTCGGTGGGCGAGCTGCGCTGCATCATCGGCCCGAATGGCGCCGGCAAGACCACCATGATGGACGTCGTCACCGGCAAGACCCGTCCGACCTCGGGCACGGCCTGGTTCGGCCAGCGCCATGACCTGGCGGCGATGAGCGAATCGCAGATCGCGCGCGCCGGGATCGGCCGCAAGTTCCAGCGCCCGACGGTATTCGAATCGCATACCGTGTTCGAGAACCTGGAACTGGCGATGAAGACCGACAAGCGGGTGCGGCCGATGCTGTTCGCGCGCCTGTCCGGGCAGCAGCGCGACAAGATCGACGCCGTGCTGCAACAGATCAGGCTCGCGGACCAGGCCCACGGCCTGGCAGGCCTGCTGTCGCACGGCCAGAAACAGTGGCTCGAGATCGGCATGCTGCTGATCCAGGACCCGCCGCTGATCCTGCTCGACGAACCGGTGGCCGGCATGTCCGATTTCGAGACGGCGCGCACCGCCGAACTGCTGAACGAACTGCGCGGCAAGCACTCGATCATGGTGGTCGAACACGATATGGGCTTTGTGGCCGAGATCGCGCAGCAGGGCAAGGTGACCGTGCTGCATGAGGGCGCGGTGCTGGCCGAGGGCCGCATGGACGAGGTACAAGCCGACGACCGTGTCATCGAAGTCTATCTGGGACGCTGAACATGATGCTCGAAGCGAGAGAACTGAACCAGTTTTATGGATCGTCGCACACCCTGCGCGGGGTATCACTGGAACTGCAGCGCGGCCAGTGCCTGGCCCTGCTGGGCCGCAATGGCGTGGGCAAGACCACGTTGCTCAAATGTCTGATGGGCGTGCTGCCGGTGGCTTCGGGCGCGGTGCACTTCGGCGGACGCGACATCACCCGGCTGGCGCCGCATGCGCGCGCCGCGGCAGGTATTGCCTACGTGCCGCAGGGCCGCGAGATCTTCGCGCGCCTCTCCGTCGAAGAGAACCTGCGCATGGGCATGGCCACCTTGTCGGGTCGCGCGGCGCGCCGCATCGATCCCGAAGTGTTCGAGCTGTTTCCGGTATTGCAGGCGATGCTGCAGCGGCGCGGCGGCGATCTGTCAGGCGGCCAGCAACAGCAACTGGCGATCGCGCGCGCCTTGCTGCAGCGCCCCAAGCTGCTGATCCTGGACGAGCCGACCGAAGGCATCCAGCCCTCGATCATCAAGGATATCGAGCGCGTGATCCGCCTGCTGCGCGAACGTGGCGACATGGCGATCCTGCTGTGTGAGCAGTATTTCGATTTCGCCCACGCGCTGGCCGACCGCTTCGTCGTGCTCTCGCGCGGCGAAGTGGTGGCCGCCGGCGACCAGGCCCAGATGGGTGGCGACGACGTCAAGCGGCACCTGGCGGTCTAAGCCGGGCGCGTCATCGCCAGCGAAGCAGCGGCGGTGCGTGTCTCGACCCCCAGCTTGGCGAACACGTGCTCCAGATGCTTGTTGACGGTGCGTGGGCTGGTGCCGAGGATGTCGCCGATGTCGCGGTTGGTCTTGCCCTTGCTGACCCAGTGCAGCACCTCGGCTTCGCGCTGGGTCAGGCGAAAACTGGCCACCAGCGACTGCACCCGCGCAGCGTCGGATTCCTCGCGCAGCACCACCGTCCATTGCCCGCTCTCGACTGCGTCGGCCAGGGTGAAGATCAGGCGGCGCGTGCCCTGGGCCAGCACCAGCGACGGCGCACGCTCGCCGGCGCCAGCCGCCACGCTGTCGTGCAGCCACTGCGCTACCCGCGGCGGTACGCCGGATTCGCCGTGCTCGGGAAAATGCGACTGCAGCCACTGCCGCGCGAGCGGCGTCTGCCACAGGATGCGTCCGTCCAGGCCGACCACCAGCATTGCGTGGCCGAAGGCGTCGAGCGCGCTGCGGGCCTGCGTCACCATGCTGGCATTGCGCATGTGGGAGCCGATGCGGGCCAGCACCTCGCTCTGGCGCACCGGCTTGGTCACGTAGTCGGTCACCCCGGCCTGGAACGCAGCCAGGATATGTTCGCTCTCGGTCAGGCCGGTCATGAAGATCACCGGGATCGCGCGCGTCTGCAGGTCGGCCTTCAGGCGCCGGCAGACTTCGAAGCCGTCCATGCCGGGCATCACCGCGTCGAGCAGCACGATGTCCGGCGCCAGCGCCCTGGCCCGTTCGAGTGCGGTCGCGCCATTATTGGCGATCACCACCGAGTAGCCCGATTCGTCCAGCGCGTCGTGCAGCACGGCCAGGTTTTCCGGCACGTCGTCGACCACCAGCACCAGTTGGCCGGGCGGTCGTTCAAGCGCTTGTTGCATGGTCAGCTCCAGGTTCAAGCAGACGCGCCATCGCGTCCAGGTCCATGCGGCCGGCATGGCCGCGCATCAAATCGACAAACTCGCTGTACGGTTCGCCCAGTGCCGCGACCTCATCGAGCCGCTCGCGGATGCCGCGTACATAGCCGGCCTTGAGCTGGACGCGCAGCGCGTCCAGCTGGGCCGCGGGCGGCAGGCGCTGCGTGCCGGCCGGGGTAGACAGGGGCGCAGCGGCAATCGTCAGCCACTCAAGTTCCAGGCGGCGCCCGATCCAGTCGAGCAGTTCGTCGACCTGCACCGGCTTGGTGAAGAAGTCGCCCGCGCCGATCCCGGCCGGATTCGGCAAGCCCTTGTCGTAGGCGTTGGCCGAGACGATCCCGATCGGCGCCGCGCAACCGTGCTCGGTGCGCAGCAGGTGGCTGGTCTCCCAACCATCGATGCCGGGCATGGCCAGGTCCATCAGGATCAGATCGGGCGCGAAGCCGGCGTGGCGCTGCAGGCATTCCTGGCCCGACGCTGCCTGGCCGACCACGAAGCCCAGCGGCGCCAGGATCTGCGCCAGCAGCTCGCGGTCGTTGCGTTCGTTATCGACCACCAGGATGCGGCGCCGCGCGCCGGCATAGCCGTGACGCTGCAATGCGGGCGGCGCCGCCGTCGCGGTGGCGGCATGCTGGTCCTGGTGCACGCGCGGCAGCAGCAGGCGCACCGCGAACACGCTGCCGCCGCCAACCCGGCTCTGCACGCTCAGCTCGCCGCCCATCAGCTCGGTGAGCATCCTGCTGATCGGCAGGCCAAGGCCGGTACCGCCGCAATCGAGGGCGTCGCCGGCGCTGCCGCGCGAGAACGGCTCGAAGATACGCTCCATCTCCTCGTCCAGGATGCCGGGGCCGGTATCCTCGATCTCGAAGTGCGCCATCTCGTTGCGGTAGCGCAGCCTGAATACGATGCCGCCGCTGGCCGTGAACTTGACCGCATTGCCCAGGATGTTGATCAGGATCTGGCTCAGGCGCTTGCGGTCGGCGCGCACCACGGCCGGCAGGCTGCCCTGTACCTGGTAGTTGAACGCGAGCCCCTTGGCGGCGGCCTGCTGCTCGAACATGCGCACCAGTTGCCGCATGAACGCGTCGAACTGCAGCGGGCGCAGGTCGACGCTGAGTTTGCCGCCCTCGATGCGGGCGATGTCGAGCGTGCCCTCGATCAGCGACAGCAGGTGTTCGCCGCTGCTGCGGATCACCCGGATCGCCTGCTGGCGCTGGGGCGGCACGGTCGGGTCGTTGTCGAGCAGCTGGGCATAGCCGAGGATGCTGTTGAGCGGGGTGCGGATCTCGTGGCTGATGCCGGCGATGTAGCGGCTCTTGGCCTGGTTGGCGGCATCGGCCAGTTTCTTGGCCTCGTGCGCTTCTTCCTGCGCCACCCGCCGCCCCTGGCTGTTCAGGACCAGCCACCAGGCCACGATGCCGCTCACCAGCAGCAGGGCGCCGAAGATCTTGATGAAGGTCAGTCGCAGCGGCGCTGCCAGCTGCGCCTGGCCGGCCTGGGCCAGCGCGCTGGCCTCGTGCAGGTAGAGCAATCCAAGCAGGGTGCCGAGAAAGGCCAGGGTGACTGTCATCAGGAGCAGGTAATGACCAAGGCCGCCAGCCAGGTAGGGCCAGGCGCTGCGCGGCAGCAGCCAGCGCAGGGCCGCCTGCCATTGTGTCTTGACCCGCGCGTGGGGCTTGCAGGCGTCGTCGCAGCGGGCGTCGAGGCAGCAGCACAGCGAGCAGATGGCGCCGCCGTAGGCGGGGCAGTGCGCCATATCTTCGGCCTCGTATTCCTTCTCGCACACGCTGCACAGCAGGCTGCGCGGCGGCGCGCTGTCGGGCTGGCGCGCCATGTAGTAGCGTCCGCGCGTGAAAGCGGCGATCAGCGGCGCGGCGATGAAGGCGGTGCCAAGGGCAATGAAGGCCGAGAAGGCCTGGGCGGTTGAGCCGAACAGGCCGCAGAACGACAGCGTCGAGACCAGGGATGCCAGCAGCATCGCGCCGACCCCGACCGGGTTGATATCGTACAGGTAGGCGCGCCGGAATTCGATGCCGGGCGGGCTCAGGCCCAGCGGCTTGTTGATCACCAGGTCGGCCACCACCGCCGCGATCCAGGCGATGGCGACGTTGGAGAACAGGCCCAGCACGCGGTCGAGCGCCTGGAACACATTCAGTTCCATCAGCAGCACCGCGATCAGGGCATTGAACAGCGCCCATACCAGCCGGCCCGGATGGCTGTGGGTCAGGCGCGCGAAGAAATTCGACCACGCCAGCGAGCCGGCGTAGGCATTGGTCATATTGATCTTGATTTGCGAGATCACCACGAACACCACGGTGGCCAGCATGGCGGCGCCGTGGGTGTCGAAGAACTCGCTGAAGCCGGCCAGGTACATATGGGTCGGATTGACCGCCTCGGCCAGCGTTGCGCCATTCTGGAGCACCAGCAGGGCGAGCAGGGCGCCGGCCAGCATCTTGAGCATGCCCAGCACGATCCAGCCCGGGCCGGCGACCAGCACGCCCAGGTGCCAGCGCAGGCTGCGCGATCTGCTGGTCGTGTCGCGCGGCGGCATGAAGCGCAAAAAGTCGACCTGTTCGCCGATCTGGGTGATCAGGGCCACACCGACCGCGGTGGCCGCGCCAAAGGCCAGCATGTCGAAGCCGCGGCCAGCGCCGTCGGCGCCCGCGAACTGCAGCAGTTGGCCAGGCAGCTCCGGACGCTTGATCATGATCGCGATGAAGGGCAGGGCCATCAAGCCCAGCCAGAGCGGCTGGGTCAGCATCTGGATGCGGCTGATCAGGGTCACGCCATGCGTCACCAGCGGCACCACCACCAATGCGCTGGCCAGGTAGCCGAGCCACAGCGGCAGGCCGAAATACAGCTCCAGCGCATACGCCATGATCGCCGCTTCGAGCGCGAACAGGATGAAGGTGAACGAGGCGTAGACAAAGGACGAAATGGTCGAGCCGATGTAACCGAAGCCGGCGCCGCGCGTGAGCAGGTCCATGTCGACGCCGTGGCGCGCCGCGTAGTAGCTGATCGGCAGGCCGGTCAGGAAGATGATCAGCCCGACCGCGACGATTGCCCAGAAGGCGTTGACGAAGCCATAGTGAATTGCGATGGTGCCGCCGATCGCCTCGAGCACCAGGAAGGAGATGGCGCCGAAGGCGGTATTCGCGACCCGGAACACCGACCATTTGCGGAAGGCGCGCGGCGTGAAGCGCAGCGCATAATCCTCGATGGTCTCGTTGGCCACCCAGGTATTGTAGTCGCGCCGGATCTTGACGATGCGCTGTACCGGTTCGGGGCGGGGCGTGTCCCCTTTTGGTGCAGTGGCGCGCATGATCCGGGAAAGAGTGAGAAACCGGATGTAAACATGCAATTAGCGTGCCCACCTGCCGGCAGGGCTGGCGCCAGGTTGGCGCTCCAGTCGCGTGCCAGCACCACCGGCGTCACGTAGCCGACATCGTCGCCGATGCCCACCGTGATTTTCGAGCGGCCTTGTGGCCAGACCGGGTGCCCGTATCTGCTGTCGTCAACCTCGCGGCGGCTGCCTTCGAAGGCGACAATCAGTTCGATCGCTGCTCGAACAGATAGTCGCCGCCCGCCTGGTGCCCCGCCGCGGTCAGCGAACCGTATTTCGGCGTCTGCGGGAATTCCTTGCGCACCGCGGCCTGGACGTCGGCGTACACCGTGCTGCCCGGCGTCCAGGCGGTCACCGAATCCATCGCCTGCATCAGGTTCCAGGCGAAGATCGAATGGCCGCCCTTGCCCTCGTCGGCCACCGGCTCGTCGCCGCCCGAGGACAGCACCACCACCGAGCGCTTGGCCAGCACGTCGTCGACCGTCACGTTCTTGCCGACCGCGCCCAGGCCTTCGCGGGCGAAGGCGCCCGAGTAGCAGCTGTCCGAGATCAGGGTCATCTGCTTCGAGCGCATGCTCGAGAGCAGCTGGGCGATGTCGCTGTTCGAGATCCAGCCTTTCGGATCGCTGGCGGTCGAGTCGGAGGCGAGCCAGTAGCCGGCGCCGTTTTCTTCCAGCGAGTAGCCGTGACCGGCGAAATACACGACCACGCTGTCGTTTGCGCCCACTTCGGCCGCCAGGTTGTTGAGCAGGCGGATGATGCCGGCCTTGTCGGGATTGCGCGCGACCCGAACCTCATAGCCGAGTTTTTCGGCGAATACCTTGCCGACCCCGTCGGCGTCGGGGATCGCGTTCTCGAGTTGCGGGATGTCCTTGTCGCCGTAGTCGTTGATGCCGACCAGGACCGCGATCTTGCGCTCGATCTGCGGCACGCTGGCCACGCGCGCGCGTGCCCGGGTGCCGGCGATCGGCGCGGCGGCGCTGGCCGCGGCCTGGTCGCGCGCGGCGTGCATCATGGCCAGCTGGGCCTGGGTGATGCGGCAGCTGCCGCTGCTGGCTTCCTCGGCCGTCGCGCAGGGCTGCACGTCGGCCAGGCTGGGATCGATCGACAGCTTGTAGACCGCGTCGGCGAACAGCTTGCGCTTGAAATCGCGGCGTTGGGCCAGCAGTTCGGCCAGTTCGTTCTGGCTCAGGGCGCTGACCTGGAGCGGTCCGAAGGCGCGTGCCGCGGCCGGGTTAGAGCGGTCGAACAGCGCGCCGGTGATGGCGCGCGGATCGAAAGTCAGGAGTGCCGAACGCACCGCACTGTTGATCGCCTGGGTCGCCGCCTCCTGGCTGCGCTGCTGGGGCGCGCCGGCTGCGATGCCGGGCTTGAGTTCGAGCGCGGTCGCATTGGCGGGCGCCTGCACCAGCACGTAGTTCTGGGATGCCAGGCCGCCGCCGTAGATCGGATGCGCGCCGGGTGCCGAGCCCGGGGTGATCGGCGAGGTCCATTGCAGCTGGCCGCTGGTCGAGTTGGCGAGGTTGTCGCCGCCCTTGAAGCCGGTGACCGTGCCACCCAGGCCGCCGTCCAGGCCACTGATGGTGGCCGATGGATTGGCCTGGTAGACCAGGGTCGCCGGCGTGATGGTGCCGACGTTGCCACTGGCGCTGGACGTGACCTGGTTCGAGGTGCCGGTCAGGTCGATGCCGCCGACCCGGTAGTTGGCGGCGTCGCCGCCGCTGATCTCGAACACGCCACTGGCCGTCACCAGCTTGCCCTGGCCGGCATTGGCGTTGCCGAAGCTGCCCTGGGCCGGGCCGCGCACCGCCACCTGGTCGCCTGCCACCTGGCCGCTGAGCGCGAAGCCGTCGGCGGCCACGCTGGCGCCGGTGGTGGTGTCGTATTCCTTGCTCACGGTCCCGGTCAACACGATGTCCAGTGCGCGCCGGGTGACGTCGGCATTGGTGGTCGCTGGCAGGTCGAGGCGATAATTGGCGGCGTCGGCGCCGGCCAGCAAGCCGTTCACCGTCACGGTCTTGCCGATGCCGGCATTGCGGTTGTCGAACTGGCCGCTGGCCTCGAGCGAGACCTGGTCGCCGGCCACGGTATTGGAAAGCAGGCCGGTGACCGTGGCGTTGCGCGTGCCGTCGTAGACCTTGTCCTGCGCATCGAGGCTGCTCACCGCGAGTTGGCGCGGGGTGATGCTCGCCTGCAGCACGCCGCTGGGCGCTGCCAGCGCGTAGTTGCCGGCGTCGGCGCCGCCCAGCGTGGCGCCGGACACCGTCACCGTCTTGCCGTTGCCGGCGTTCTTGTCGGCGAACAGCCCGGTCGCGCCATCGAGGCTGACGCTGTCGCCGGCCAGCACGCCGGTGAGCGACCCGCTCAGGACCGCGTCGCGGGTGCCGTCGTAGACCTTGTCCCGTGCCGCCAGGCCGTTGGCCGTGATGGCGCGCTGCGTGATGTCGGCCTGCGCAGTGCCGGAACCGGCGCCGTCGAGCGTGTAGTTGCCGGCGTCGACCCCGCCGAGCGCGCCGCCGGTGATGGTCACGGTCTTGCCTTGGCCGGCATTCTTGTCGGCGAACTGGCCGGTCGCCCCTTCCAGGCGCACGCTGTCGCCCGCCAGCACGCCGGACAGCGAACCCGATACGATGGCGTCGCGGGTGCCGTCGTAGACCTTGTCCAGTGCGCTCAGGCTGGTCGCCGCGATGGCGCGCGGGGTGATGCTGGCGCGAAGGTTTGGGCTCTCACTGAGCTGGTAGTTGCCGGCGTCGGTGCCGCCCAGCAGGGCGCCGCTGACGGTCACGGTCTTGCCGGCGCCAGCGTTCCTGTCATCGAACTGGGCCACAGCGCCGTCCAGGCTGACATTGTCGCCGTCGACGATGCCGGACAGGCTGCCGCTCAGGGTTGCGTTACGGCTGCCGTCATACACCTTGTCGCGCGCGCTCAGGCCTGACACGCCGAGCATGCGCGGGGTGATGCTGGCGTTGAGCAGGGAGGACGCGCGGTCGAGCGTATAGTTTCCAGCGTCGTCACCACCCAGCGCGCCTCCGGCGAGCGTGACGGCCTTGCCGCTGCCGACGTTCTTGTCGGCGAACTGGGCGGTCGCGCCATCGAGGCTGACGCTGTCGCCCTCCAGCACGCCGGTCAACGATCCTTGCAGGGCCGCGTCGCGAGTGCCGTCATACACTTTGTCGATGGCCGCCAGTCCGGCGGCCGTGATCGTGCGCGGCGTGATGTCGGCCTGCGCGGTGCTCGAACCCACCTGGTCCAGCGTATAGTTGCCGGCATCGAGGCCGCTCAGTGCGCCGCCGTTGATGGTCACGGTCTTGTCGGTGCCGGCGTCCTTGTCGGCGAACTGGCCGGTGGCGCCTTCCAGGCGCACGCTGTCGCCATCGAGCACGCCCGACAGCGTGCCGGTGACGGTCGCGTCGCGAGTGCCGTCATAGATCTTGTCCTGCGCGCTCAGGCCGGTGGCGGCGATGGCGCGCGCTGTGATACTGGCGCGCAGGGTCGGGCTCGCACCCAGCTCGTAGTTGCCGGCGTCGGCGCCGCCCAGCGCAGCGCCGCTGATGGTGACGGTCTTGCCGGCGCCGACGTTCTTGTCGTCGAATTGGGCAAGGGCGCCATCCAGCCTGACGTCATCGCCTTCCACGAAGTTCGCTACGGCGCCGTCGAGGTTCGCATCGCGGCTGCCGTCGTAGATCTTGTCGCGCGCGCTCAGGCCCGAGACATCGACCGGGCGCCGGGTGATGTCGGCGCTGAGCAGAATGGGGCCGCCGCCCAGCACGTAGTTGCCGGCGTCCTCGCCGCCCAGCCGGCCGCCACTGAGCGTCACGGTCTTGCCGCTACCGGCGTTCTTGTCGTCGAACTGGGCGACGGCGCCGTTCAGGGTCACGTCATCTTCGCCGAGCACGGCCGACAGCGCGCCGGAAACGCTTGCCGAGCGGGTGCCGTCATACACCTTGTCCACCGCCGCCAGGCCGGCGGCGCCGATGGTGAGCGGCGTGATGTCGGCCTCCAGGGTACCGCCGCCCAGGACGTAGTTGGCGCCGTCGGCGCCGGACAGGGCGCCGCCGGTGAGCGTCACGGTCTTGTTGGTGCCGACATTCTTGTCGGCGAACAGGCCGCTGGCCGCGCCCAGGCGGACGTCGTCGCCATCGACAATGCCGGCCAGGGTGCCGGTAATGGTGGCGTTGCGGGTCGCGTCGTACACCTTGTCCTGCGCCACCAGGCCGCTGGCGCTGACCTGTTTCGGCGTGATGTCGGCGATATAATCGGTGGTCGCGCCGTAGACTTGCTGGTCGGTGGTGGTGTATACGCCGAACGACGCGCCGCTGGCGGTGATGGACTTGCCGACACCGGCATTCTTGTCGTCGAAATCGCCCACCACCGGCCCCTCGCTCTGGCGCGCCAGCTTGAAACCGGATACCAGGTCATCCGACACAACCTCAGAGAACTCGGCGTCGGTGCCGCCGTCGTAGGCGCGGTCGGCGTTGACCCTGGCCTCGACGTTCATCGCCTCGCGAATGATGACGCCATGTTGGCCCACGCCCGAACGTACCGGCGTGCCGGTGGCGCCGGCGCCGACCTGCACGAACTGGTAGCCCATCGCGTCGAATTCGTCGGCAGCGAAGGCTTCGGGCACCGAATCGAGGTAGATCAGCCAGCGCCCTTCGGGCGTCGACAGGCTGCTGCGAATCGTCGCCAGGGTATCGGTCGAGATCACGATGGCGTCGCCCCAGGTGCTGGACGACAGCGTGGAATCGGACATCCCGATGGCATTGGTGCCGGTGATGGTCAACTTGCCGGTCGCGTTCAGGACGGAATCGGTGAGCGCCACCGCGGCCGCCGAGATCGCGAGCGCACCGCTGCCCCAGTCCCAGCCCGAGGCGATGCTGGCGCCGTTGAGCGTGACGCGCTGGCCCGACAGCGACAGATCGCCGCCGCCGGTGTCGATCTCGGAGCCCGGTGCCAGCCGGATGTCGCCCAGGCCGCTGGTGTCTGCGTCGGCTTCCAGGTGCACCTCCATCAAGCTTGCGCTGGACGCGATCCTGACCTCGCTGGCGACATCGATATCGTTGTTCGCCTGTAGCCTGAGCACGCCGTCATTGACGGCGGAATCGTCCAGCTCGATGCTGGCCTCGACCACGATGTTGCCGCTTAGCGGAGCGCGCTGCTGGCCGCTGGCCTTGAGCGTCACCTGCATGCCGTCCTGCAGCGCCTGCGAGACGGCGCGATTGGACACGGTCGAATAGCCTTCCGGGGCGCGCCCGCCCGGGGCGCGGCCATCACCCCAGTCCTGAATCACGGTCAGGTCGCCGGCCTGGGCCAGCCAACTGCCGTTCTGGCCCCAGCCGCTCCTGCCATCGATCCAGTCCGGACGCGCGTCGAGTTGCAGGCCGCTGGTCTCGATCCGGCCGCTGTACATGCCGCCGCCTACCTCCAGTGCGCCATACACGCTGGTGAGCTGTTCGGAATGGATGACGATCTCGCCGCCATTGCCTTCGAAGCCCTCGCTGCCATAGCCGGCCCTGGCCCGGACCACGGTTCCGCGCTCGAGATGGGCGCCGCCGGCCGAACCGCTGATCAGCACCTGACCGCCATTCAAGCCGGAGGCGTCGATGCCGCGCTCCGACTCGACATGCACGTTGCGGCCGAGCAGCTGTACCTGGCCGCCATCGCCGCCTGCGCCGATCGCCGACACGCCGCCCAGCACCCGGTTCTCGCCGTCCACCGCTTCGAGCACCACCTTGCCGCCGGCGCCATTGCTGCTGTCGGCGCTGACCTGGCCGTCGATGTCGAGCAATAGATCGTTCTGGGCGCGGATCGTCACCCGGCCCGCCGTGCTCGATTCCATGCTGTCGGCGCGCACGATGCCTTGCTGGTTGACCATCGCACCGTGCAGGTCGATGCTTCCGTCGTTGGCCAGCAGCTGGCCGACATTGACTGCCTCATTGTCCGGTGCGCTGATCCGCACCGTGACATTGGGCGTGCCCGAGTCGATCATCTCGATGCTGCGCCCGGCCGCCAGCACGATCTGGCCGCCGGTAGCCGAGATGATGCCGTCGTTGCGGACCGAGCCGCCGACCAGCAGCACGCGCCCGCCCATGGTGGAGATCTGGGCTTCATTGAGTACCCGCCCGGCAGTCGCGGCCGCGGCGTCGCCACCGAAGCGCAGGCTGCCGGTGGCGAAATCGGCATTGGTCACGCCCAGGGTCGACGCCACCAGCGAGCCGACATCGATCTTGGCGTCGGCGCCGAACACCACGCCGTTGGGATTGACCAGCCACACCTCGCCGTTCGACGACAGGGTGCCGAGGATGCTGCTCAGGTCATTGCCGACTACGCGGTTGAGTACCTTGCTGTCGGCCGACTGCTGCTCGAACCGCACCCGGTTGTCGACGCCGATCGAGAACGATTGCCAGTCGATCACCGCGCCCGGCGTGTTGGCCACCGTCATCTGGGTGCCCGCGACCTCGATCGGCGCCGTGCCGACCACCACCTGAGCCCCGGTCGGCAGAACATTGACCGGTGTCTGCGCCAGCGCCATGCCCGGCGAGACGCCGAAGGCGGCAACGAGGGATGCCGCCAGCACGCTCAGGGCGTGACGGGCAGGGCGGACCGCCTGGGCGGTCTTGCGGGCGGATGGCTGTTTCATGGCGGTGTCCTCGTGATGCGTGTCGGGTGGTGCGATTGGCGTGGTGCCGGGCGCGTCAGAACGCCAGGTTGAGCGATGCGTGCGCGCGCACGTCGCCGATCGACGAGGTGGCGCCGCTTTCCATCGCGCGCGCGATGTCGAGACTGGCGCTGGCGCGGCGCGGCAGGGCCAGGCGGGCGCCGATGCCGGCGCCGGTCAGGTGGCACGAGGTCGCGTCCAGGCCGCGGCAGGGCAGGTTGCCGCGGTTGCTCACCCGGCCATGGTCGACGAACAGGTAGGGCCGCAGGCGCAGGCCGGATTCCCAGTCCATGCTGGCGCCGGATGCCTCGAGGCGCAGCAGCATGCCGCTGTCGCCACTGAGTTCGCGCTCGTTGTAGCCACGCACGCTGGCGCTGCCGCCGATGCCGAATTTCTCGGCCGCGATCAGCGAATGGGCGCTGGCCTGGACTTCGGCGCGCGCGCTCAGGGCGTACTGGCCGGTCAGCGGCTTCTGCACGAAGCTGGTGAAGCGCGACAGTACATAACGCCGCTTGGCGCCTGGCCGCGCGGCCTCGAAGGTGCGCTGGTCGCTGCCGCCGGCATTGGTCGAAACGGTGGCGCTGAAGCCGTAGGCCAGTGCCGCGCCGCTTTTCTGGCCGGTGTAGGCCAGGCTCACCGGCACCGTGGTGACGTCGACCGCGGCCGAGCCGCAGCCGGCGGCGCCGAAGTCGCCCAGCGCGCAATCGTCGTCGTAGGCGCGCCGGTCCAGGCCCAGCGTGAGCTGGTGGTCGTACTCGCCGATCCGGGTCAGGTGGCGGTTGGCGCGCAGGCCGACGATGGTGCCCTGGCCGCGGAAGGTCAGGGGGCCGGCGGTGGTGGCGGTGGTGCCGTTGCTGACGCTCGAATGGGCGACGAAGGCGTCGAACGAGGCCGCATGGTCATACAGCGGGATCCGGTAGCCGCCGCTGTAGATGCGCACCCGGCCCGGCTCGGACGGCGAAGTTTGCACCTGCAGGGTGCCGACATGGTCGCGGTCGAACAGGTTGGCGTGCTCGATGCCGACGCTGACGCGATGGCGGCCGGTCATGCTGTTGCCGGTATTGTTGTAACCGACCAGGTAGCGTAGCGGCGATTCGTCGCTGACCACGATGTCGGCGTCGATCTCGCCCGGGCGGGCGCCCGCGGTCAGGCTGACGTTGGCGTGCTTGGACGGGTTGCTGTTGGTGAGCTGGATGTCGCGGTCGATCGCGCGCACCTGTGGGGTTTCGCCTTCGCGCAGGTGCGGCAGGCCGGCGCGGACGTTGGCGTCGCTGAAGTGCGCGTTGCCGCTGATGCGCACCGCGGCCAGCTTGCCTTCGACCACCCGCACCACCAGCACGCCGTCGCTTGATTCCTGGGGCGGCACATAGGCCACCACGCCGCCGTAGCCGGCATCGCGGTAGGCAGCCTGGATGCGCGCCGCCAGGGCATTGAGCGCCGGCAGGTCGGGCGCCTGGCCGGCCGCGCCGGCGGTGAGGCTGGCCAGGGTGGCCTCGGGCAGCAGGGTATTGCCTTCGACCCGCACCGTGGCCTGGGCACAGGCCAGTGCAGGCGCCAGCAGCAAGGCGGCGCAAGTGGGAAGGACCAGGCTGCGAACGCGCTTCACCATCGTTTTTCCGTTTCCGCTATGCGATAGTTATTCGCAGCACAAAGTTACACGCCGGCGTAGCTTGATGGCGTGTACATAGTTTAAGATTATTAACGCCGCCAATGTACGCCATAACATAAAATAAAAACATCTTATTTTTGTCGCTGTGGTGTCATAGCAACCACGACCGGCAGTCGTCTCCAATGCCGCTGCCTGGCTTAGAATGCCGGGGCGCGTGCGGCGCCATCACACCAACTAGGAAGACACCATGAAGAACCGATTATTCGCAGCAGCCTGCCTCCTGGCCGCCTTGCCGGCCCTGGCCCAGGACACTCCGGCCCCGGTCATCCAGCAGGGACAGGAAGACATGGGCACCCTGGTCGATGCGCTGGAACCGAAAAAGCCGGTGCGCACCCGCAGCATCCGCATCGCGCGCGACGACGTCGGCTCGCCCGCGGTCGCGCCCGAGCCGCCCAAGGTGTCGCTATTGATCACGTTCGAAACCAATTCGGCGACCCTGACCGCGCGCTCGCGCAAGTCGCTCGAGGTAGTCGGCCAGGCGCTTTCGTCCGAGAAGCTGACGCCGTTCCGCTTCGCCATCGAGGGGCATGCCGACCCGCGCGGCAACCCGGCCGCCAACCTGGCGCTGTCGCAGGCGCGCGCCCGTTCGGTGCGCGCCTACCTGGTCGACAGCATGAAGATCGACGCGGCGCGCCTGGATGCGGTCGGCAAGGGCGACCGCGAGCTGATCAACAAGGCCAACCCGGACGCGCCGGAAAACCGGCGCGTCACCATCGTCAACCTGTCGCGCTAGGGAAGCGCTGATGTATTCTGAGGGTTGGGATTGGCCAGCAAAAAAGGCGGCCTGCAAGGCGCGAAATCGCAGCAATAGCTAGCTATTGCAAGATTTTGCAACGCCGCAGGCCGCCTTTTTTGCGGCCAAGTCCGCCCTCATGAATACATCAGCGCTTCTCTAGCGCGCGACCTCGTCGATGGTAAAAGTGGCTGCGCCGTAGGCGTTCGGGCAGGGCGCGGCGGCGCATGAAGCGGTGCCGGCGAACAGCGGCGCGCTGCCACTGTGCGCCTGCTGGAGCTGGGCCGCGCGCGCGATCGGGAACGAGGCGAAGGGATCGCCTTCGACCAGCCCGGCGCCCTGGAAGTCGCGCGGCGCCTCTGACACCATCACCACGAAGTGGTCGGTGCCGGCCGGGCCGCCGGCCTCGATCGGCCAGTTCGGTCGCGGCAGGCTGAGCGTGGCGCCAGCCTCGATCCGGTTCTCGCCATCGAGCCCGTTCGGGAACAGCATATGGAAGTCGGCGCGGTTGGTGCCGACCATATGCACGTATACATAGCCCGCGTGGCTGGAGGTGATCGAGAAGCGCAGCTTGTCCTGGCCGATGCGTACGCGGTCGTTCTCGACCTTGACCGTCACCTGGCGTGAGGCATCGGCGCCGGCATGCACGGCGTCGAGCGCGGCCACCGGGTCGAACGGCGCCGCACTGGCGCTATCGGCCAGCGTCGTCGCCGCTGCCGGTGCCGGTGCTGCGGCCGTGCTCCCGGCGCCCGCTGGCGCTTCGCGCTCGCCGAACAGGAACGCCCCCGCGACGGCCAGCACGACGGCGGCCACGCCACCCCCGATCAGGGCAGTGCGCCGGCCCGGGGCGGATGCCGGGGCGGTCGCCGGCGTCGCCACCGGCTGTGCAGCCGGCGCCATTGCCGGCGCCGTCGGCTGGTGGGGCGGCGCATCGAGTGCGAGCAGGGCGCGCAGTTCAGCCACGCTTTGCGGCCTGGCGTCGGGCTTGAACGCCAGCGCGCGGTCGATGGCTGCCAGGAAGCCGGCGCTGAACCGTTCGGCGTGGCGGGTCGCCAGCGGCACATAGGGGTCGCTCATCATGCGGCTCATGGCCGGCGGCGGCGCGGCGCCGTCGATGGCGTAGTGCACTACCGAAGCAAGGGCGTACAGGTCGGTCCACGGCCCCTGGCTCATGCCGGGCATCTCGGCATACTGCTCGATCGGCGCGTAGTTCTGCTTCAGGATGACGGTGAAGGCCTGGTTGGCCTCGCCCACGGCGCGGCGCGCGGCGCCGAAGTCGAGCAGGACCGGGCGGCCTTCATCGACCATCAGGATATTGTCGGGGGCGATGTCGCGGTGGTAGCAGTGATCGAGGTGGATCGACTCGAGGGCGTCGAGCAGCGGCGCCAGTACCCGCTTGAGCCAGGCTTCGTCGGGCGGCGTGTCGCGCGCCAGCAGCATCTGCTTGAGCGTCGGCCCGCGGTAATAGGGCATCACCATATAGGCGGTGCCGTTGGCTTCCCAGAAGCGGTACACCTTGACCAGCGACGGATGATCGAACTTGGCCAGCAGGCGCGCCTCGTTGACGAAGCTGCGCCGACCGGCTTCGAAGCTGTCGGCATTGTTCGAGGACTGCACGCTGACATTGACCCCGGCGCCACGGCGCGCGAACGAGGGCATGTATTCCTTGAGCGCGACCTGGCGTTCGAGCAGGTGGTCATAGGCCAGGTAGACGATGCCGAAGCCGCCTTCGCCGAGCAGCGCGGTCAGTTCGAATTCGTCGAGCCGGGTGCCGATTGCCAGCGCATGGCCGCCGTCGGGCGCGGCCAGCACGGTTGGCGCAGGCCCGGAATCGGGTTGCGGTGCCAGCGGCGGGTTGCCCGGCGCAAGAATGGTGAAATCGTCAGAGGGCGGAGGGTTCATCGTCGGGGGCGCTAATTGGATGTCGCATTATCAACTGCCTGCGCACAGGCCGCCACCAGATTATTGTAGTAAACGCGCAGCTACCTGCTTTTTGACCATCTGTTACGCCCCACCCGCCCCGACGAATCGTTGCCTTGTTAGTGGTCTTAACTCCAAAGCAACAAGATACAAAAAAAGACGATTAAGTCTATACATTTATTGATCGCACAACTGTATAGTGCTGCATCTGTGCACATTTTTGTATTAACTCTTCATTTTGGGTGAGTCCCGAAATTGATGGCGCACGCTTGGGTGAATGCTGCTTTAGATCAATCGTATTGTTAATTGTTGGTTAGCGCAACCCTCGCGGCGTTGCTGGAGCATGGATGAGTACTATCGACGTCGACGCACTGCTGCACGAAGTCAGCCCGGACGCCCCTTGCGGTCCTGATCTGGAGTATGACCCGGCCTTTGTCGCCCTTGAGCAAGAGGCTGTCGGTAAGCCGGAAGTGCAGTACGGCGACACCATCACGCCGGCAGTGCCGCCCGACTGGAAAGCCGTGCGCCGCGCAGCAACCGAGCTCATCGAACGTAGCCGCGACCTGCGCCTGGCGCTGCACCTGGCGCGCGCCAACCTGGCGCTGACCGGCGTCGGTGGCCTGGCCGACGGCATCGGCCTGATCGAGCGACTGCTCGACCAGCGCTGGGACAGCGTGCACCCGCAGCTCGATGCCGACGACGACAATGACCCGACCATGCGCATCAATTCGCTGGCCATCCTGTCCGACGCCGGCACCTTGGTGCGCGAGGTCAAGGAGGCGCCGCTGGTAATGATGCCCGGCCTCGGTGCGTTCACCATCAAGCTGCTCGAGATCGCCAACGGCGAGCAGCAGCCTCCGCCCGACCAGGAAAAGATCGCCATCAGCTCGATCGAAAGCGCGCTGGCCGACCTCGATCCCGAGCGTCTGGGCAGCGATGTCGAGACCCTCAAGCGCGTGCTCGACAGTGTCGTGAACATCGAGGTGATCCTGGTGCGCCAGGTCGGCAGCTCGCAGGCACTCAATCTCGATTCCCTGACCCGGCCGCTGCGCAAGGCGCATGAATTCCTGGCGCGCCAGCTGCAGGGTGGTGGCGCCGACGCCGAGGCGGATGCGGCCGGCGAGAGCGGCGCCGACGCCGGGTCCGGCGTGGCCGGCGCGCCGCGCGCGGCCCGGGCCGGCATCAGCGGCGACATCGAAAGCCGCGACGATGTGCTGCGCATGCTGGACAAGCTGGTGCAGTACTACGCCCGCCAAGAGCCGTCGAGCCCGATCCCGATCCTGCTCGAGCGCGCCAAGCGCCTGGTGCCGATGAATTTCTTCGAGATCATGCAAGACCTGGCGCCGGACGGCATCGGGCAGTTGACAGTGATTCGGGGCCCGGACGGGACCGAGCAGAATAACGGGTATTGACGCAGGTCGATACCCGCGCAGGGCAGGGCATAACGTGTCGTTCAATCATGGGGATAATCATGGGTAAAGAGAGTAGCCAGAAGTTCATCGCGCGTAACCGCGCGCCGCGCGTGCAGATCGAGTACGACGTCGAGGTGTACGGCGCCGAGAAAAAAGTGCAGCTGCCGTTCGTGATGGGTGTCATGGCCGACCTGTCGGGCCAGCCGGCCGATCCGCTGGCGCCGGTCGCCGAGCGCAAGTTCCTGGAGATCGACGTCGACAATTTCGACGAACGCCTGAAAGCGATGAAACCACGGGTGGCGGTGCAGGTGCCCAATACCCTTACCGGCGAAGGCAATCTGTCGATCGACATGACGTTCGAGAACATGGACGACTTCACCCCGGCGGCGATCGCGCGCAAGGTCGAGCCGCTGGCCAAGCTGCTCGAGGCACGCGGCCAACTGTCGAACCTGATGACCTATATGGACGGCAAGACTGGCGCCGAAGACCTGATCGCCAAGCTGCTGGCCGAACCTGCCCTGATGCAGGCGCTGACCTCGGCGCCGAAGCCGCAAGAATAAACCCGACCGTCCTGGAGAACTACGATGGCTGAACAACAGTTACAAAACGAACAGACCGGCGGCACGCTCGAGATGAGCGATTTCGGCAGTCTGCTGCAAAAAGAATTCAAACCGCAGTCCGACAAGGCCAAGGAAGCGGTCGAGTCGGCCGTGCGCACCCTGGCCGAGCAGGCCCTGGTCGGCAGCAACATCATGTCGGGCGACGTGCTCGGCACGATCGAAGGCCTGATCGCCGCGCTCGACAAGAAGCTCAGCGAGCAGATCAACCTGATCCTGCACACCACCGAATTCCAGTCGGTCGAAGGCGCCTGGCGCGGCCTGCACCACCTGGTCAACAATACCGAGACCGACGAAACGCTGAAGATCCGCGTGATGAACATCTCGAAGAATGACCTGGGCAAGTCGCTCAAGAAGTTCAAGGGCACGGCCTGGGACCAGAGCCCGATCTTCAAGAAGATGTACGAAGAAGAATTCGGCCAGTTCGGTGGCGAGCCGTTTGGCGCCATCGTGGCCGACTACTACTTCGACAACTCGGCGCCCGACGTCGACCTGCTGGCGAACATGGCCAAGGTGGCCGCGGCCGCCCACGCACCGTTCATCGCCGCCGCCGCGCCATCGGTGATGCTGATGGAATCGTGGCAAGAGCTGGCCAATCCGCGCGACCTGACCAAGATCTTCCAGACGCCGGAACATGCTGCCTGGCGCTCGTTCCGCGAGTCCGAGGATTCGCGCTACGTCGGCCTGGCCATGCCGCGCTTCCTGGCGCGCCAGCCGTACGGCGCCAAGACCGATCCGGTCGAAGCGTTCGACTTCGAAGAAGACACCTCGGCTGCCGGCAGCAAGAACTACACCTGGGCCAATGCGGCGTACGCAATGGCGGTCAATATCAACCGCTCGTTCAAGGAATACGGCTGGTGCTCGCGGATCCGCGGCATCGAGTCGGGCGGCGCGGTCGAAGGCCTGCCGGTGCATGCGTTCCCGACCGACGACGGCGGCGTCGACATGCAGTGCCCGACCGAGATCGCGATCTCGGACCGGCGCGAAGCCGAACTGGCCGCCAACGGCTTCATGCCGCTGGTGCACAAGAAGAACACCGACTTCGCCGCTTTCATCGGCGCCCAGTCGCTGCACAAGCCGGCCGAGTACGACGATCCCGACGCCAGCGCCAACGCCAACCTGGCCGCGCGCCTGCCTTACCTGTTCGCCACCTGCCGCTTCGCGCACTACCTCAAGTGCATCGTGCGTGACAAGATCGGCTCGTTCAAGGGCCGCGACGAGATGGAGCGCTGGCTGACCAAGTGGATCATGCAGTACGTCGACGGCGATCCTGCGAGCTCGAGCGAAGCGACCAAGGCCAAGAAGCCATTGGCCGCGGCCGAAGTGATCCTGGAAGAAGTCGAAGGCAATCCAGGCTACTACACCTCGAAGTTCTTCCTGCGTCCGCATTACCAGCTGGAAGGCCTGACGGTGTCGCTGCGCCTGGTGTCGAAGATGCCTTCCGCAAAAGGCTAAGCCGAAGCTTGGCGCGGGCAGGGTGCCCGCGCGTTGTACCGGGATGTTCAACCAACGCCAGGGCCGCCGGCCTGCTGGCACATTAGGAGAAGAGAATGGCATTAGATATGTTCATCAACATGGGCGCCACCATCAAGGGTGAGTCGCGCGACAAGGTGCAGGGTCCAAAGGGCGATATCGACGTCCTGGCCTGGAGCTGGGGCATGAGCCAGTCGGGCACCACCCACACCGGTGGCGGCGGCGGCGCCGGCAAGGCCAACTTCCAGGACCTGTCGTTCACCAAGTACATCGACAGCTCGAGCAATGCGCTGATGGCGGCGCTGGCCAAGGGTACGCACATCGCCAAGGTGGTGCTGCTTGCGCGCAAGGCCGGCGAAGGCCAGAACAAGTACATCAACATCACGATGGAAGAAGTGCTCGTCACCTCGGTGTCGACCGGCGGCAGCGGCGGTGAAGATCGTCTGACCGAAAACATCACGCTCAATTTCGCCAAGGTCAGCTTCGCGTACACCCCGCAAGACACCAAGGGCACCGTGGCTGGCGACAAGACCTTTACCTGGGATATCGCCGAGAACCACGGCGAAGTCGCCTGATTCAGGTTCGACCTGGCGCGACCGTTGTCTGGCCTGCCGTCGCCGTGCGCGGCGGCGGGCTGTTTTATCCGATATCCGAACCACCGAATTGTTAAAGTCGCCCCGGGCGGCTGATGGAGCATGGCATGACCGCGCAAGAGCTGATTCGTGAAGGCGACCTCGACGGTGCGCTGGCCGCGCTCCAGGGCGAGGTGCGCAAGAATGCCGCCGACCCCAAACTGCGGGTATTCCTGTTCCAGCTGCTGTGCGTGCGCGGCGAATGGGCGCGCGCGCTGACCCAGCTGAACGTGGCCGGCGAACTCGATGCCGGCGCCCTGCCGATGGTGCAGACCTACCGCGAGACCATCCAGTGCGAGGCGCTGCGCGCCGAGATCTTCGCCGGCAAGCGCGCGCCGCTGATCTTCGGCGAGCCGACGGCCTGGCTGGCGCAGCTGGTCGAGGCGCTCGGCCTGGATGCGCTCGACCCGGCACGCGCCGCGCTGGCGCGCGCCCAGGCCCTGGAGGCGGCGCCGGCATCGAGCGGCAGCATCGACGGCGCGCGCTTCGAATGGCTGGCCGACGCCGACAGCCGCCTGGGCCCGGTGCTCGAGGCGATCGTCAATGGCCGCTACTTCTGGATCCCGCTGATGCGCATCCGCCGTATCGAGATCGATGCGCCGACCGACCTGCGCGACACCGTCTGGACCGCCGCCTCGTTCACCTGGTCGAACGGCGCCCAGACCGTCGGCCTGATCCCGACCCGTTACCAGGCAACGGTCGCCACCGGCGACAGCGGCCTGCTGCTGGCGCGCCGCACCGAATGGCTGGCGCTGGGCGACGGCTATACGGGCCTGGGCCAGCGCATGTTCGCCAGCGACGTCGACGACCATGCGCTGATGGACGCGCGCCTGATCGAGTTCGACGCCACTGGCAATGACGCCGGCCTGGCGCCGGATGCGGTGCCGGCCGAAGAATCGGCGAAGCTGTCGGTGTCGTTGCATGGCTGAACTGGCGCCCCGCGAGCGCCTGCAGCCGGGTTTGCTCGACCGGCTCAGCGACGATGAGCCGGAAACCAGCAGCGAGCCGCGCGAGCGTCGCGTGCTGTCGCTGCGCACCCTGCGCGAAGGCGTGCTGCGCGACCTGGCCTGGCTGCTCAACACCACCAACCTGTTGTCGGTCGATGGCAACGCGAACCTGCCCCATGTCGCCGCCTCGGTGCTCAATTACGGCGTGCCCGCGATGTCGGGGCATGCGGTCGGCAGCGTCGACGTCGCCAGCCTCGAGCGCGGCATCCGCCAGGCGATCTGGGATTTCGAGCCGCGCCTGATCCGCGCCACCGTGAGCGTCAAGGCGCGCCTGGCCACGTCCGACCGCAATACCCTGACCTTCGATATCGAAGCCGACCTGTGGGCCCAGCCCTATCCTGAGCGACTGTACCTCAAGACCGAGCTCGATCTCGAGCGCGGGGCGGTGCTGTTGTCCGAAGCGAATGGCAGGGCAGTCAATTGAATCCGCGTTTTCTTCGTTATTACAGCCAGGAGCTGCAGCACCTGCGCGAAGTAGGCGGCGAGTTCGCGCAAGAGTATCCGAAGATCGCCGGCCGCCTTGGCCTGGACGGGTTCGAATGCGCCGATCCGTATGTCGAGCGCCTGCTCGAAGGCTTCAGCTTCATGGCGGCGCGGGTGCAGATGAAGATCGACGCCGAGTTCCCGCGCTTTACCCAGCACCTGTCCGAACTGGTCTACCCGCACCTGCTGGCGCCGACGCCATCGATGGCGGTGGTCCAGCTGCAGCCCGACCTGAGCAATCCGGCCCTGCAACAGGGCTTCCTGGTGCCCCGGGGCAGCGCCATGCGCAGCGTGCTGGGCAAGGGCGACAACACTGCCTGCGAGTACCGCACCGCGCATGCCATCACCCTGTGGCCGATCGAACTGACCGAGGCCAGGTTCTTCACGCATGGCGGCAGCCAGGCCGGCCTCAATGTGCAGTTGCCGCCCACCGTCAAGGCCGGCGTGCGCTTGCGCCTGCGCAGTCACGGCGCGCCGTTCAACGCCTTGCCGCTCGACCGCCTGCAGCTGCACCTGCGCGGCGCCGATGAGGTCCCGGTGCGCATCCTCGAGGCGCTGCTCGGCGGCGTCGAGGGTGTGCTGGTAACGCCGGTCGCGCGGCCCGCGACCTGGCATCGACAGTTGCCCAAGAGCGCCCTGCGTCCGCTCGGGCTGGCAGAAGACGAAGCATTGCTGCCGAGCGGCCAGCGCAGCTTCCAGGGCTACCGGCTGCTGCAAGAATACTTCGCCTTCCCGCAGCGCTTCCAGTTCGTCGAGCTGGCCGGGCTGGCGGCGGCGCTGAGCCAGTGCCCCGACAAGGAAGTCGAGATCACCATCCTGCTCAACCGCGCCGACGCGCAGCTGGAAAAGACGCTCGACGCCTCCAACTTCGCGCTGCACTGCACGCCGGCGGCCAACCTGTTCCGGCGCCGCGCCGACCGCATTGCGGTCACTGGCGAGCAGCTCGAATACCATGTGCTGGTCGACCGCACCCGTCCGATGGATTACGAGGTGTTCCAGGTCGACGCGGTCACCGGTTACGGCACCGGCGTTGATGCCGAACAGGCGTTTGAGCCATTCCACGCGGCCAAGGACGTCGGCACCCTGCACCAGGCGCAAGCGTTCTTCCAGGTGCGGCGCGAACCGCGCCAGGTATCGCAGCGCCAGCGCCGCGACGGCCCGCGCTCGAGCTATATCGGCAGCGAGACCTTCATCGCGATCGTCGACGCGGCCGATGCGCCTTACCGCAGCGACCTGCGCCAGCTTGGACTGTCGGTATGGTGCACCAACCGCGACCTGCCGCTGTCGATGGCGATCGGGGTCGGCAAGACCGACTTCACGCTCGACGACGGCGCGCCGGTCGCCGCGGTGCGCTGCCTTGCCGGCCCCAGCCAGCCCTTGCCGTCGTTCGCCGAGGGCAGCATGGCCTGGCGCCTGCTCAATCAGCTCTCGCTCAATTACCTGTCGCTGCTCGACACCGATCCGGCCCAGGGCGCGGTGGCGCTGCGCGAAATGCTGGCCCTGTACTGCCACCCGAACGACCTCAACGCGCAGCGGCAAGTCGAAGGGGTGCGCTCGGTGTCGGCCAAAACAGTTACCCGGCGCATGCCGTCGCCGGGGCCGATCACGGTCGGGCGCGGCGTGCAGGTGACGGTCACGCTCGACGATGCCGCCTTCGAGGGCAGCGGCGCCTTCGTGCTGGGCGCGGTGCTGGCCGAATTCTTCGCCCAGTATGTGTCGATCAATTCGTTTACCGAAACCGTGGTCAGGACCGTGGGCCGCGGCGACATCATGCGCTGGCCGTCGAAGGTGGGCGCATGCGCGATCCTGTAGAACTCGAACTGCTGCTCGAGCGCGATGTCGCGCGCATGGATTTCTTCCAGGTCCTGCGCCTGATCGAGAATGCACGGCCCGACCTGCCGCGCATCGGTGCCTCGCTGCGGCCGCGCGACGATGCGGTGCGCTTCGGCCAGGACCCGGCCCTGATCTTCCATCCAAGCGCGCTCGGCCAGTTCCTGCGCGCGGACGGCGCCTCCAGGGCGCGCCTGGCGGTGAATTTCTTCGGACTGCTGGGCGCCAATGGCCCGCTGCCGCTGCACATCACCGAGTACGTGCGCGATCGCCTGCGCCACGGCGGCGACGGCACCATGCTGGCCTTCCTCGATGTGTTCCACCATCGCATGCTGGCGCTGTTCTACCGGGCGCGCGCGACGGCCGAACCGGTGATCAGCCTGGACCGGGCCGACAATGACCGGTTCTCGACCTTCGTCGGCAGCATGTTCGGCATCGGCGCGCCGGCGCTGCGCGACCGCGATGCGATCGGCGACTTCGCCAAGCTGCATTTCGCCGGCCTGCTGGCCAACAAGACCCGGCCCGCTTCCGGCCTGGTCACGATCCTGCGCGCCTACTTCAAGGTGCCGTTCCAGGTCGAGCAGTTCGTCGGCCACTGGATGCGCCTGCCCGCCGACGTGCAGAGCCGCATCGGCGGCCAGTTCGCGGGCGGGGAGGGCAACCGCCTGGGCAGCACGATGGTGCTGGGAGGCAGCGTGTGGGACTGCCAGCACAAGTTCCGGATCGTGATCGGACCGCTCGACCATGCCGACTACGGTCGCTTCATGCCTGGCGGCGAGAGCATGGAACGGTTGCAGGCATGGGTGAAGAACTACGTCGGCCTGGCGCTGGATTGGGACGTGCGCCTGATCCTCAAGAAAGAACAGCGCCCGCCGCTGCGCCTTGGCGGTGCGACGCGCCTTGGCTGGAGTACGTGGATCGCCAGCACCCGGGCAGTGCGTGACCCGGACCAGATGGTGACCGATCCGTCCCGGCACATGGCGGCGCCGGCGAATTGAATGGGTGGCTGGCACGGTCACTGAATACGAACGGCAATATAACAATCTAGGGGAAGTCCATGGCCGACATCAGCCGCGTTGCATTGTTTGGAAAACTCAACAGCCTGTGCTATCGGGCGATCGAAAGCAGTACCGTGTTCTGCAAGCTGCGCGGCAACCCGTATGTCGAGCCGCTGCACTGGCTGCACCAGATCATCCAGCTGCAGGACTCCGACCTGGTGCGCATCGTGCGCCACTACGAGATCGATGCGGCCGCCCTGGCGCGCGACCTGACCGCGGCGCTGGACCGCCTGCCGCGCGGCTCGACCTCGGTCACCGACCTGTCGTCGCAGCTTGAGGAATCGGTCGAGCGGGCCTGGGTCTACGGCACCCTGCTGTTCGGCGAATCGCAGATCCGTTCGGGCCACCTGATCGTCGGCATGCTCAAGACCGGCGGCCTGCGCAACGTCCTATATGGCATGTCGAAGCAGTTCGAGAAGATCAAGCTCGAGCACCTGACCGATAACTTCGGCAAGCTGCTGGGCGAGTCGCCCGAAGCCGGGCTGCTCGCCACCGACGGTTTCAGCGGCGGCGGCGCCGCGCCGGGCGAAGCCTCGGGCGCGATCGCGCCGGCCGCCATGGGCAAGCAGGAAGCGCTCAAGAAATTCACTATCGACCTGACCGAGCAGGCCCGCAGCGGCAAGATGGACCCGATCGTCGGCCGCGACGACGAGATTCGCCAGATGGTCGACATCCTGATGCGCCGGCGCCAGAACAACCCGATCATGATCGGCGAGGCCGGCGTCGGCAAGACCGCCGTGGTGGAAGGCTTTGCCCAGCGCATCGCGCGCGGCGACGTGCCGCCTTCGCTCAAGGAAGTGCGCCTGCTGACGCTCGACGTCGGCCTGCTGCAGGCCGGTGCGAGCATGAAGGGCGAGTTCGAGCAGCGCCTGCGTTCGGTGATCGACGAAGTGCAGGCCAGCAGCCAGCCGATCATCCTGTTCATCGACGAAACCCATACCCTGGTCGGCGCCGGCGGCGCGGCCGGCACCGGCGACGCCGCCAACCTGCTGAAACCGGCGCTGGCGCGCGGCACCCTGCGCACCATCGGCGCGACCACCTTTGCCGAGTACAAGAAGCACATCGAGAAAGACCCCGCGCTGACCCGCCGCTTCCAGTCGATCCAGGTGGACGAGCCGAGCGAACAGCGCGCAATCCTCATGATGCGTGGCGTGGCCTCGACGATGGAGAAGCATCACAAGGTGCAGATCCTGGACGAAGCGCTGGAAGCGGCAGTCAAGCTGTCGCACCGCTACATCCCGGCGCGCCAGTTGCCCGACAAGTCGGTCAGCCTGATCGACACCGCCTGCGCGCGGGTGGCGGTCAGCCTGCATGCGACGCCGGCCGAGGTGGACGACAGCCGCAAGCGCATCGAGGCGCTGGAAGTGGAACTCGGCATCATCGGGCGCGAGGAGGCGATCGGGATCGAGACCGGCAAACGCGCGCTCGATACCAGCGAGCAGCTCGCTGCCGAGCGCGAGCGGCTGTCAGGCCTCGAGGCGCGCTGGCACGACGAGCGCGCCCTGGTCGACCGCCTGCTGTCCTTGCGCGCCCAGTTGCGCGACGGCGCGCAGCCGGTCGAGGGCACCGGCAGCAAGCTCGAAGCGGCGGCTGGCGCCACGACCGACGGCGCCGTGCTGGCGCCGGAACAGCGCGACGCGCTCAAGGCGCAACTCAAGCAGGTGCAGGACGACCTGGCCGCGCTCCAGGGAGAGAATCCGCTGATCCTGCCGACCGTCGATTACCAGGCGGTGGCGGCGGTGGTGGGCGACTGGACCGGGATCCCGGTCGGACGCATGGCCAAAAACGAGATGGAGACCATCCTTACCATCGCCTCGTCGCTGGCCAAGCGCGTGATCGGCCAGGACCATGCGATGGAAATGATCGCCAAGCGCATCCAGACGTCGCGCGCCGGCCTCGATAACCCAAGCAAGCCGGTGGGCGTGTTCATGCTGGCCGGCACTTCGGGCGTGGGCAAGACCGAGACCGCGCTGGCACTGGCCGAGGCCCTGTACGGCGGCGAGCAGAACCTGATCACCATCAATATGAGCGAGTACCAGGAAGCGCACACGGTCTCGACCCTGAAGGGCGCGCCGCCGGGTTACGTCGGTTACGGCGAAGGCGGCGTGCTGACCGAAGCGGTGCGCCGCAAGCCGTATTCGGTGGTGCTGCTCGACGAGGTCGAGAAGGCGCACCCGGACGTGCACGAGATGTTCTTCCAGGTGTTCGACAAGGGCTTCATGGAAGACGGCGAAGGGCGCTTCATCGACTTCAAGAATACCCTGATCATCCTGACCACCAATGCCGGCACCGACCTGATCGCCGGCCTGTGCAAGGACCCCGACCTGATGCCGGAGCCGGACGACATGGCCAAGGCCCTGCGCGCGCCGCTGCTGAAAGTGTTCCCGCCGGCGCTGCTGGGCCGCCTGGTGACGATTCCATACTATCCGCTGTCGGATGCGATGCTGGGCGAGATCGTCAAGCTGCAGCTGAACCGCATCAAGAAGCGCGTCGAGGCGCGCTACAAGATTCCGTTCAATTACACCGAGGACGTGGTCAAGCTGGTGGTGTCACGTTGTACCGAGGGCGAATCGGGCGGGCGCATGATCGACGCAATCCTGACCAATACCATGTTGCCGGACATTTCGCGGGAATTCCTGGGCCGGATGATGGACGGCCGTTCCGTGTCGAGCGTGCTGGTGCAAGCGTCTGACGGCGCCTTCGCCTATATTTTCGATGCCGATCCAAGCCAGCTGTGACTTGATCCCTCAATCCAGTAATTTTACGTCGAAAGGAATACAACATGCCTAAAACTCGCTACCAGGCCGTGGTCGTCTTTGGCGATAGTCTCTCCGATATCGGGATCAAGGCTTTCAAGCCGATGGGCAGGATTGCGCGGCAGATGGGTGAAATGACCGTCAATCCGTCCGGCCGCTTTAGCGATTGCCGCAACTGGGCCGATCATATGTACACCAGCGCCACCGGCGAGACCCTGGTACATGGCGACGTCAAGCTGACCAAGGCCCAGAGCCGCAAGCACACCTCCTTTGGCGCGGACGCCAAATGGGAGGGGCGCAACGGCACCGGCTTTTATTATGCGAACTACGCCGAAGGCGGCGCCTGCGGCGGCATTCCGACCACTTTCGTCATGCGCCACCTTGCCCTGGGCCAGTTCAAGGACCAGGTAAAAGCGTTCGCGAAAGATGTCAAGAAGCCGGGTTGGACCGCGACCGATTTCCTGTTCATCATCTGGTTCGGCGCCAACGATCTGTATACGGCCGGCGCGCCTGCCACCGCCATGGGCGGCGTGGCGAAGAAAATTGCCGAGAAGCGGCGCGACGAGATCAGGGCACTGATTGGCAACAGGAACGCGCGTTTCGTGTTCGTCAACCTCGGTGCGCCGCTGTCGGCCACGCGCTATCAGCTGGTCGAAGATAAGCGGCAACGGAAATTCGATGCTGCGAGCGGCAAGATCCTGTCCGGCGCCGGCAAGAAGAAAGACCTCAAGGAAGTCGAGAAATTCCATGCCGCACGGAAGATGATCAATAATTTCGACAGTGGCGTGAACCTGTTCAACGCCCAGCTGAGGGAGTCGACCGCACAGAATGGCGATATTTATATCGACATGGCTGCCTGCATCACGCGCGAAGCCGTCAACGATCTGCTGGGCGCAATGCGTTTGCTGCCGGGCTCGCAAGAAAAAGGCTCGAGCAAGCGGAACTACAGTTCGCTGGAGTACGACAAGATGGACAGCATGTATCACACCTCGACGTCGGACGATGCCCATCCGACCGACAGGATCTACAAATACATGTGGGACCAGATGGCTGCCAAACTGGGACAAGAAAACATTACCTTTGGCCTGCTACCGGCGTGAGTGCCGCCGGTGAACCTGGAGTGTTCCTGAAGGGCTCAGATTGAAACGCATCCTGCCACCGACCACCGTCCAGGCCAACTCGCATCAACTGCGCAATGTGTTGTGCAGGCTGGAGACTCCCGAGCGCCAGGCCCGGGTCTCCAGCCATTTGCGCAATGTGGCAGTGTGCGAAGCACTGGCGCTGATCGGCTTTCTGGACGGTCACCCGCGCATCAAGGGCCGGCCGGCGGTGGTGCGCGGCCCGGCCGCGTTCCAGCAGCAGGGCGGCACCCATGACAATCCGTTCTGCCATGTGGCCCCAGCCAATATGCTGCTCGATGGCGCCAATCTGACCACTTATTTCGGCACGCCGCAGAACCAGGCGCTGGTCGCACGGATTTTCGGCATGGGCGTCAACGCGCCCGACAACTGGGCCGAACTGAACACGTTCGCGGAGGTGCCGGCGCAGCAGAACCGCGCCGACAACATCTCCGAGCGCTATACCAGCAGCTTCGGCCTGGTCGCCGCATTCGAGGCGGCCGCCGTCAGCGCCGCACGTGATGGCGCCTGGGATGGCAGCGCCAAGCGGCGCCGCGATCGTGGCGCGCTGGTCGATTTCGTCCGGCGTCACTATGAAGGGACGTGGAAGGGGGCGGCCCTTGCCGCCTACGACCACGCACAGCAGTATTTGCAGGCCAGGATCATCGCCGCCGGCGGACCGGGTCCGCAGCGGCTGCAACAAAGGCTGGCGATCGTCGCGGCCCAGCGCGACCAGTTGCTCGGCGGCGCGCTCGATATCCCGGGCGTCATCGGTTTGACCCTGAGCGCCCTCGAGCAAGAGCGCTGGCGCTGACCCTGCGTCCTGTGCTACTCATGCAATTACATTATTCAAGATAAGCCATGCCCGATTTTTTTGAAGAAGACCTGCAGAACCCGCGCGGCTACGTCGCCAAACCGGGCCGTCCGGGCGCCACCCACCGCGCCATGGCGCTCACCGGCGAAGGCGTCTGCGTCTATGGCAAGGGCCAGCCCGTTTCTGCCGCTACCTGCAGGAAACTCGGCTGGATGGTGTACGACGACGAGGTCGAGCGCCAGCGCCGCCTGCTGTGCGATACCGCACTGGGCCAGTTGATGATCGATAACCCCGGGTTCGCACAACCGGCGGTCGACGAGGTCAGCCGCGGCATCGCAGCCTATTGGCAGGCGCTGGCGCCGAGCGTGACGTCGCCGTCGGGTTTCAAGGATCTGGTCGACAAGAACCAGAAATACGTCTATGGTCCGACCAGCTTCGGGCGCCTGACCGGCAGCATGCCGAACGCCACTGAACTGGCGCGTTTCAAGTCCGTCATCGACGGCTGGGTGCAGTTATTGCAGGTAACGCCGGCCTATCTGCCCAAGGTCATGAGTTTGCAAGACATGTTTCTGCGAATTTACAAAGAAAAAGGTCCGGCCGACGGCGCTCCAAAGGCCGAGTCCGGGCACTACCGCGACATGGAAGCCAACAGCAAGCAGCTGCGCCGCGGCTGGTATGACGACACCACCTTGCGCGGGCGTGAAGCCAGCCCCAGGGCGGCCAGGGTATCGGAGTGGCCCGGGCTGCTGTCGGCCGACTTCACGGTGCCGATCGGCGACTCGCTCGACCGCTGCGGGATCGACCTGGACAAAATGCATGTCGAGTCGCGCAAGCGCGGGGTCGACATGTTCGTCATCAAGGCCACCACGCTCGAGCCGGCGTTCAAGAAAGTCCTGGCCGAACACAACCTGCCGTTTTCGGCGTCGGCCTCGGGCACCACCAGCACCTTGCTGACCAGCGCCAAGACCTTCGGCGGCGGCGCCCTGAACGCCAGCGAGGCGCTGCGCCAGTACCTGATGGGCTGCGTGGCCTACCTGGTCGGCGGCGGCATGCACACCTGCCACGAGGTATTCGTCACCGGTGAACTGGCCGGCCTGCCTTACCGCACCGGCAAGTACAACGAGATGCTGCCCGAGACCTTCAAGCGTTCGGGCCTGTACGCGAAGTGGTCGAACGAGTTCTGGGAACTGGTCCGGCCCGACCGCTCCAGCGTGCGCTAAGACATGTCTACCCGGCCGTCATCCGCGCACCATGCCGGCGGCGATCGCCAGGCCGGCGACCGGCGCGCCCAGTTCGGTGCGCAGCACGTGGCGCTGTACCGCGATCACGTCGAGCCCGGCGCGCGCCAGCACCGCGCGTGCATAGGCTTCGCTGTGGCTGTAGCGGCCATGGGGATTGAGCACGAACGGCGCCGCCTCGCCGTCGGCCGGGTCCGGGTTTTCTTCGAGCGTGAAGACCAGGTGGCCGCCGGCGCGCAGCGCATTCGCCGCCGCCGCCGTGACGTCGTCCAGCGCGCCGAAGTAGCACAGCGTGTCGGCCGAGACGACCAGGTCGTAGCTGGCCGGATGCGCGGCCAGCCAGGCCGTGAGCTCGGCAGTCTCGAGGTGCCGGTAGCCGCCACGCGCGGCCGCACGCTCGAGCATTTTCGGCGACAGGTCGACGCCGTCGAGCGCGCGCGCGTAGGGCGCCAGGATCGGCGCGCACAGGCCGGTGCCGCAGCCGGCGTCGAGCACATCGAGCGCACCGCGCGGCGCGCCGGCCAGATCGGCCACCAGCGCGCCGCACAGGCCTGGGGCGCGGTAGTCGAGCGCGCTCAGGACGTCGTCGAAGGTGCTGGCGAAGCGGTCGAAGGTACTCTGCACATAGCCGTCGCTGGCGCGCTCGGGCGCCGCGCCGCCGGCCACCGCGGCGATCATGTGGGCAATCGCCGGGTTGTCGGGTTGCTGCGCCTGCCAGCGCCGGTAGACGTCCAGCGCTTCGTCGGTGCGCCCGCTCGAGACCAGTGCCTGGCCCAGGTTGTGGTAGGCGTCGATGCTTTGCGGCGCCAGCAGGATCGCCTTGTGATAGGCCGTCATCGCGTCGTCGAGCTGATGCAGCGCGCGCAGGGCGTTGCCCAGGTTGGCCCAGCACTCGGCATCTTCGGGCGCCAGCCGCAGCGCCTCGCGGTAGGCGTCGGCGGCTTCCTGGCCGCGGCCCTGGGCCTTGAGCACCACCCCCAGGTTGTTCCAGGCCGGCGCGAAGCCGGGGCGGGCGCCGATCACGGCGCGATAGCTTTGTTCGGCGTCCTGCGCCAGGCCGAGCTCCTTCTGTATATTGCCCAGGTTGTTGCGCGCATCGACATAGCCGGGCGCGATGGCCAGCGCGCGCGCGATCAGGGCCAGCGCATCCGCGCTGCGTCCGCCCTGGTGCAGCAGCACGCCCAGGAAGTGCAGGGCGTCGGCGTGCTTCGGCGCCACCGCCAGCAGGGCGCGGTAGCGGCGCTCGGCCTCGGCCAGCTGGCCGTGTTGATGGGCGTCGATGGCAATGCGCAAGGCGGCGTCGAGGGGCGCCGGGCGCGTCGCCGTCACCGGCTTGGCGGTCTTTCGGGACATGGGATTTCCTGGTGTTTTCATGTGCCTGCCAGCTTAAAGCAAAACGTTGCAACCATGTATCGCATCGGCGATACTTTCGCCACGGCGCAGCACGCTGCGCGCCATGCGGCCCAGCGCCACCAACGAGGAGATTGAGCATGCCGAACCAGGTATCGATGGGCGCGCTGATGCAGTGCACATTCGGACTCGCGCCGTCCGCGCTGGTGGTCTTGCCGGCCAATAAGGTGCTGTGCGAAGGCCCTCCCGCCGCCAACATCATGGACCACAAGCCGCTGGTGAACATCATGCCGTTCGGGATGTGCAGCTCGGTGGCCAATCCGACCGTCGCCGCTGCGACCGCGGCCGCGCTGGGCGTGCTTACCCCGATGCCCTGCATTCCGGCGACATCGGCGCCCTGGATGCCGGGCGCGCCGACGGTGCTGATCGCCAATATGCCGGCGCTGGACAACATCTCGAAATGCATCTGCAACTGGGGTGGCGTGATTTCGTTTACCAATCCGGGCACCGTCAAGACGATGATTCCCTGAGCGCCTGCGCGGCAGGCAGCTTGACCACTTAATTTTTGATTGATACCACCATGGCTCCAACCCAATCGCACCGCGAAGTCAGCGTCTCGACCGCCCTGGCCGACGATGTGCTGCTGTTCGCCGGGATGCACGGTACAGAAGGCCTCGGACAGCTGTTCGAATTCACGGTCACCATGCGTTCGACCGACCACGACCTGCAGATCGCCGACGTGCTGGGCAAGCCGCTCACGGTCACCCTGACGACCGACGAGGATGGCGGCAGGCGCCACCTGAACGGCATGGTCACGCGCTTTCGCAGCCTGGGCGTGCAGGGGGGGAACCAGACCTACGAGGCGGTGGTGCAACCGGCCCTGTGGCTGTTGTCGCGCGCATCGAACTGCCGGATCTTCCAGGACATGTCGGTTCCCGACATCGTCACTGCGGTGTGCGGCGCCTACGGCGGCGCCGTGACACTGTCGAGGAGCAGCCTGGCCGGCGAGTACCCGCCCTTGCCGTACTGCGTACAGTACCGCGAGACCGACCTGGCCTTCGTCCAGCGCCTGCTCGAAGGCGTCGGCATCTATTTCTACTTTACCCACGAGGCAAGCAGGCATACGACGGTGCTGGCCGATTCATACGGCGCGCACCAGCCGATCCCGGGCTACAACGCGCTCAGGTTCGCCGAGCGGCCGGTCAGCGGCTCGCATGCCGACGAGACGGTACATCGCTGGGAGACCGGCGGCCAGATCACCGCCACCAAGTACGTGCTGAACGATTTCGATTTCGAAAAGGCGGCTTCCTCGACCAGCGGCGGCCTGCTCAGCACGGCGTCGATCCCGGCCGCGTTCGACCAGCCGAGCTACGAGATGTTCGATTATCCCGGCAATTACACCAAGTCCGGCCACGGCAACGTCCTGGCCAGGGCGCGCGCCGAGACCCTTCACGGCCAGGGCGAACAGGTCGCCGCCGTCACCGATGCGCGTGGGCTGTATCCTGGCGGCCTGTTCAGGCTCGCGTCCCATCCGCGCAGCGGCGAGAACCGCGATTTCCTGATCACCTCCGCGCGCTATGAAGTCAGCGGCAACGATTACCAGAGCGGCGGCCAGGGCTTCAGTTTCACCTGCCGCTTCACGGCGATCGGCAAGGAGCATGCGTTCCGGCCGCCGCCCGTGACCCCGCGTCCGGTGGTGCAGGGGCCGCAGACCGCGATGGTGGTCGGCAAGGCCGGCGAAGAAATCTGGACCGACAAGTATGGCCGCATCAAGGTGCAGTTCCACTGGGACCGGCTCGGCAAGTCGGACGAGAACAGCTCGTGCTGGGTGCGCGTGGCCCAGGGCTGGGCTGGCAAGGGCTGGGGCGCGATGTCGCTGCCGCGCATCGGCATGGAGGTGGTGGTCAGCTTCCTGGAGGGCGACCCCGATCGGCCGCTGGTGACCGGTTGCGTCTACAACGCCGACGCCATGCCGCCGTATCCGCTGCCGGCCGAGCAGACCGTATCGACAGTCAAGTCGCGCTCGTCGAAGAACGGCGAGGGCTTCAATGAGCTGCGTTTCGAGGACATGAAGGGCGAGGAAGAAGTGTTCATGCACGCCGAACGCGACTTCCTGCGGGTGGTGAAGAACAACGATGCGCTCAAGGTCGGCTTCGAGACCGCCGCCAAGGGCGACCAGACGATCGACATCAAGAACGACCAGGCGTTGGCCATCGGCAACGACCAGAGCGTCAAGATCGACGGCAAGCAGGCGGTCAAGGTGGCCACCACCATCGTGATCGAGGCCGGCACCTCGATCGAACTCAAGGTGGGCGGCAGCAGCATCAAGATCGAGGGCGCCAAGATCACCATCAAGTCGACCGAAATCGAGATCGCCGCCAACGCCAACGCCAAGGTCACGGCGGGCGCGATGATGGATGTCAAGGCCGGTGCGGTGATGACCATCGCCGGTTCCCTGGTCAAGATTAACTAATGGCCGGGCCGACAAGTTTATTGAATGAAAGCTGTTGTGCCACGTATAATCTTTAGTGGTCCCGCCCGCGTTCGCCACCCGGCGCCCGGCCGGCCACCGGGACACCCTTCTCCTACGACGCGATGCTGCTGACCCTCAGAATTCTTACCTACCGCAACGCCCCGGTGCCGGCGGCGCCGGCCGCGCGCTTCGACGCCGCTGGCGGCGCCATCGGCCGTTCGGCCGACAACACCCTGGTGCTCGACGATC
>Ga0265797_10000506_pt1 | contig 70903 bp, 58 predicted proteins | sample P2T30metagenome_FD_192433 | JGI IMG/M metagenome (GOLD analysis project Ga0265797, IMG submission 192433) | Plant litter microbial communities from East Loma Ridge, Irvine, California - P2 T30 | ecosystem: Environmental > Terrestrial > Plant litter > Unclassified | place: USA: California...
CAAGCAGGTATTAGGACCTACTTCTCACGTGACCAGATAGATCCTCATCTGTTATAACGATGACATCGATATAGCGATTGAATACACCTTGCACGGAGTCCATCGTTACAACGAGGTTTGACTGTATGTGTAACCTAAACGGATCGAGCGAATGACCATTCACAGAAGTATAGGCTACTTGGCTTGGAGAAATAGAGATCTTAATCTGATAGACTGTAGCGAAACTCGCCTAACGCAATGCTTTCGTAGCACAGCCCTACGCTCGTGCCTTATGTAATGCACCTAAAAAAAATACCTACATTTCGTCAATTAATTACATGTACTTTCCGACATACGACCAAATACTGAAAAACGGAAGCTGATGTAGTAAGCTTAATACATTTCCCGTCTATAATCACAGTGTTCGACAACTCAACAGCACCCTTTAGTGCCAAACTACCTTGTGTCGCAGGTCGACGACTGCGCTCCTCAATCAAAACAACAAACAAAAAAGAAAACCAGATCCGGGAAATCATAGTACAACACGAGCCCCTGCCCATAGAACACTCGCAACACAAAAGCTAAACGCCGCCGTGTCCCCTGGGACTTTCGATTGAATGCTCGAGGTAATTGTACCGCAGTTGAATATCAGGCCTTCTCGTAGAGCTGAGAAATAGGCCGACTGCTGCTTCATGTGCGTAGAGTCAAGCACACTTACTCGCGAGAGACGTCACGGCCAAAGACGTAAGACTTGAGCCAGTCCATGACGACGAGGACACGGTTGCGGGCTGGACGAGAATGTTAGCATAGTCACTCGTTATATCAATCATGATCTCATGCAAACTTACTGCTGAAGCACATGCTCAAGTAAGCGGAGCGCCAGAAGAAGTAGGTGAGCTGACCACCAGTCGCGAGGTTACCGGTCAACCAGCTGATGTCGGCAACAGCCTTCTCGGAACCAATGTAGGCCAGGGAACCCTGGTGAGAGTACTCGAAGGGACCCATCTGCTTGACGCGACGGAGGCGCTTCTGCAGGTCCTTGATCTTGGCGAAAGCCTCGTCGCGGACCTCCTTGTTGGGAGCCTTGCCCTGCTGCTCAGAAAGAGAAGCGAGCTCGCTCTCGAACTCCTCGGTCTTGGCCATCTGGTTGAAGAGGCGGGCGAGGAAAGCACCTTCCTGAGCAGCGACCTGAGCGGTGGGGGCGTAGTTTGCGACGGCGCAGTCACCGACAGCCCAGATGTTCTCGGTGCCCTTGACGACGAGGTACTCGTTGACGGCAAGACCACGGCGAGAGTCGGCCTGTGCGGGGATCTGGCTCATCAGGTCCCTGACGAGAGGGCGGAGAGCGTTACCGGTAGCCCAGACAAGAAGACCGTAGGGAATGCGCTCGAGAACCTTCTTGCCAGATGCGTCAACGTACTCTGCCTCGATGTACTGTTCGGTGACATTCTTGACCATGGTCTTGTTGCGGATCTCGATAGTCTCCTCCTTGAAGGTCTGCTCGGTGTAGTCGATCAGGTTCTTGGAGAACATAGGCAGGACAGAGGGAAGAGCTTCGACAAGGGTGACGCGGAAGTTGCCAATAATCTCAGGAATCCACTTCTTGAGGTCATTCTCGAAGAAATCTTGAAGCTCGCCGGCGAACTCGACACCAGTCGGGCCACCACCAACGACAACCATGTGCAGAAGACGCTTGACCTCCTCGGGAGACTGGTCCTTGAAAGTAGCGGTCTCAACGCAGTCCATGATGCGCTTGCGAATCTTCTGCGCATCACCGACCTCCTTCAAGAAGCAGCCGTGTTCCTTCACACCGGGGATACCGAAAGTAGCGTTCTCGGCGCCAACGCCAACAACAAGCATGTCGAATGGCACCTCGGTCTGGGAGGTGGCTCCCTTGATCTCGGAATCATCGTTGATGTAGACAATCTTTTTCTCGTAGTCGATCTTGGTGGCCTCGGCTTCGTAGTACTTGACGGCGGCCTTCTTGTGACGGAGGAAGTTGCGGATAGGTTCCATGATGCTGCGGTGTTCGATAGTACCGGTGGTGCAAGACGGGAGCAGAGGCGTGAAGAGGAAGTAGTTGCGAGGCGAGATGACGATGACATTGTAGTTTTCCGTGTCGAGCTTCTTGAGCAGGGAGACCGATCCCCAGCCAGTACCTGTACATCAGACTTGTCAGCGACCAGTCCTTGTCAATCGATCAATGCATGGCAATCAACTTACCGAGAACGACGAGAGTCTTCTTGGTAGGGTCCGGCTCTTGCTGGTCGATTGGGTTGCGGTTGACATAGATGCCGTACACCGACCAACCCAGCATACCAATGGCGCTCACATATGTGAGCCTCCATGCCCAGCGCAGCACACCGGCCCTCTTCTTCTTCTTCGGCAGCTCCTTGACCGGCGCAACCGGGGCCTGGTCAGCGTATCCCCTCTTGCACAGCTCGACCAAGCTCTTGCGCTGCTCGCGCGCGGCAGACAGAACATTGCCGCGCTGCGCCGACGCGAAAGCTCTCTGCTGGACTTGCGCACCGAACTGTCGGCTCGCGGCGGAGGCGGAGAAAGTGGCGAGAGGCTTGAAAGCCATCGCTGTTGACCGCGCCACGCCCGCCATCAAGACGAGTTATGGGGGTTGGAAGGGAAGAGGTGGGAGGGATGAGGTGATGTCGAAGGTGGTGGTGAGGACTGAGGAGCCTCCAGCAAATGGCAATTAATCCCTGAGAAAAGACCTTAAGCTCTGACGTTGTGCCGTGATAACGTCTGTCTGGTAATCGGCCCGCTTCAACGCGCAAGCAAAATATTGGGAGCAACTGATGCGCTAGTACCTAGGCAATCGCTAGTTGCTGGAATGATGATTAATGCTGCCGTGTCACTGGTGTTTCGTCGCGGTCACGATCTCTGTATTCTGCCTGAATGCGATCGAGGATGGTGAGAGTCGCGTGCGTCCAAATTTCAGGTTTTTTCGATAGGAGGCCGACAGAGCTTCACCAATGCTTGTCTAGTCCAAGGGAGCTCAACAATTCTTGCTTGCAATTGAATACAGCTCGATTCAGTGGAAGTCACGAGGAACAATAACAAGAGGTGGCTGGACAGCTCGAGGAGCTGCGCGTAAGCTGTGAAAATAACCTAGTAGTCCGACGACAAGGTGCACAGAAAAGCGAGGCTGATGGGTATTTGATTTCAATTACAGCGACCTTTGTAGAGGCACGCTCACTAACACAGCTCCTGGCTACTCCGCACCTTCGCGCGTGTTCTCCCGATGATAAGGAGAACAGGGTGCTGGATGCGCCCAAGTATCGAAGTCACAAAAAGGAACATCAACTCTAAACGCTTGCATTCGCCGATCCGCCCCGTCGACCTCCACCGGGCGAATGGCCCGCGTTCTTTCCAGCGACAAAATGAAACAAAAACAAAAATCAACGATGCCGTTCCAGGCATTTTGGGTATCTTGAGGGCTCTGTAAACAGAGTCCTGAGCGAGCGTCATTAGCGAATCCAGTTCGACTGCCTGGTTCTTCCGTCAAGCTATCCGTTCCCTCGTTGGACAAAAAGAATGGGACAGGCGTGGCCAGCGCTGGCAGCAGTTTGTCCCCATCGGTTTGTCTCCTAAGAGCCTACACGCGAGCAATCATTTGTTACCAATGCGCCGCCAGGCCTGCGAAGACGATGGCGAGAAGAAGAGCAACGGTTGATGAAGAGGTCGCGACGGCAGCGGAGAACTCGTTTCCTTCAGCATCGAAAGGACTCCCGCCACCGCTGTGCCCTGCGCTCTCGGTCGGCTTGCTGCTTGCACTGGTTGACGGCCAGCTCGCGGGCATGCTAGGCGCTTCGAAGATCTGTGATGACTCTGTGGCAGTCGTGATGGAGGCCGTGTCGCTGATTGAAGACGTGCTAGAGGCAGATTCTGTCGGTCCGGGTGACGAGCTGGTGTCTACGACCAGGCTTGTAGGGACGTCTGTCGAGCTTGCAGTCTTTGTGCTGCTGACGATGGATGTGGTGGGTTGCTCCGATTTTGAAGAGTGTTTTGTGGGGGTTTCGAGACTTGTCGGCGTAGCTGACGACTCGCGCACCGATTGCAGGACCGAGTTTGCGTTCGTACACAGTCCTTGTGGGCCGTCGCCCTTCAAGAACCTTGCGAGGACGTTGTCTTTTTCGTTGCGATCCAGGAGTCCGTCATTGCCACAAGCCTCCTTGATGATGTAGGTCAATGAGTCTAGCCCTTTGACGCATTTCACACTGCACTGTTGTTGGGTGAAATCGGTTGAATCGCAGTTTGGGATGCTCTGCTTGTAGACATTTTCGCATTTGCCCGAGACATCGGAGACTCGAGGTACAAAGTCCATGAGAGACACAGAGCGTGCGTGGACAAGGGCTGGCAGCGCGAGTAGCGCGATTGGTGTTATGGCGATGCGCATTGTGGCGATGACTTCGGTGTTGATTTCGGTGGTGTGGATTCGATTTCCAAGGGAATGGCGCGTTGTTGGTAGAGTAAATGTTCGCGATGGTGGGGGGCGGTTGTAGACAGTCAATGCCTGCTTAATTGTGCGTGGCGAGGGCTTCCAGGTGTCCTCTCTTTCCTTTCCGTCGCCACGCCGTCTAAGATCCTCCTTCCCTGCGGTTATCTGCTCTTTTGATCTCCTCCAAGTCGGATGTTGTGAGTCGTGAATGTACTGTATCTACGCTAAAACGGCGTAGATTTGGTTTAAGAGATGGTGGGGTAGAGAGCGTGAATGTTTCTCGGTGGGTGTCTGGGAAATGTCGAAATGAGTGGACGCCGCAGACCGCAAGGCTACAGGCAAGAAGTGTTTTGTCGGGAGTATGAAGAGTCGTGTCGGGAGGGCTACTGGAGACAGCAAGATGCGTACGCGAAGACCAGCCGCGTGAGTGATGAAAAGCCGTTGCGAGGATCAGGAGGCTTCGAGCGAGGATCAGGAGAAGACAGGCCGTTGTGATCGGCGGGATGGACTTGACGGCGTTGGATGGGATTGTTGTATTTCTTCGACTACAGTATCGTCTGCTGAATAGGCTGCAGAAAGGTCAAGAACATGTATACGTGGGATGGCGCTGCCAGCACGAGCGTGCACCTACTCCTACATACATGCATGTACCAACCGTGTGTGTCGCGCTACAAACACGAGGTCGACTCCTTGCTCGTCGGAGATGGAATCCACTGGCTGCCGGCACTTCTGCTTCCTTTTGAAACACGCCTTTAGCGCGACGAACAATAATCCCTGGACCTATGACTTCAAGCGCGCATACCAAGGTACCCCCCAGTGCTGATCGCCATCTTCACTGCTGTCAGCTACGCGCCCGCACCTGCACAAGTGGAAAGCGATAATGGTGCATGCAAGTAATATGTACAGTACTTATGGAAGTCGTGCTGACCAAGGGCAGGTTTTGACGTGGCATGTCGTTTGTCACGACGGCAGGCTTCGTGAAACTTCGTGAAACGCTCAAGCGTTTGTACAGTCCATCGTCTGAGAACCCGGCATATATTTAGGTACTCGGTCCCATCGGAGACAGACAGCCACAGCTTCATACCACCTGTCTAGACCGACATGGTCGGCGAGAGCTGTTCGACCCGCTTGAAAGCGACCTGCGCCATCTCAACAAGAAGCTCCTCCGTCTGATCCAGCTGCTCCGAGAACCTCTCGCGCTTACACAAGCTCCGATCGTGGCCTTCATGTTTACTCAATCCCTCTCTCTTCTCGTCAAACAGCTTAAGAAGTCCCTCGTTTCCCAGACCGCACCCATCAAGCCCCATCTCAAACGCGCCGTACTCTAACCGCGAACCTGCAGCAGGCAACCCCTCCCTCCCTTGCTGTTGCGCATACTTGCAACCCAGAGGCTGGTAATCGACGTAAAAGTGCAGAGTGACGACCATCTTTCCCGGACTACCGTCGACCAGCAGCCCAGCAAAAGCGTCTTCGAACTCGCCCCAGTCACCCGCCATGCACGGATAGACCCAAAGATGCAGCCTAAAAGTCGTGGCGTGTGAGAGGAAAGGCGACCTTCCTTGATCGAGAGCTCTGGACGCCCACGAACATGGTTCTATGAGCAGACGCGGCCCCATCCAGAACTCGTAGTAGGGATCAACGTCTTTGTCCTCGTTGCCACATACCGGCTCATTCAATGCCATGAGAAGGTGCAGAGTCTCCGCTCGCATTTGCTTGCAGACCAGCGTAGGGCCGAGTCGTGTGGCGAGACGGGAGATCTTTCGCTTCTCGTACACTCTCCAGCGTCCGTCCTGGCATCGCACGCTGTCGAATGTGAAGACGTGTTCATAAATTCGGGTTCTCAGCTCGGCCGGCAGGCGGTTGAAAGGGGATGTTTCCATGGGGTCGGAATCTTTCGCCGTCCTTCTGAGTCTCGATGTTCCGTGCTGGAGATGTTGGTTAAGCGCAGTGTAGCTCAGTCCGTCGATTGTGACGATGTATTTATGTTATTTCCAAGATGCACGAGAGAGGATTGCAGAAAGCAGATTCCAAAGGTCAAGAACCAGATTCAAGGCTGTGCGGGAAGACCCAGGGCGATTTATTACCTACCCATACTCTCATTCACATGGTTTTGAAGTCGCAGACCTATCGACACGGAGGCATTGGCGGAGGTGCCTATGTGGGTGGTAAGCCGGATTGCTATCATCGTCAACATGCACAGAAAGCCAGGAACATAGATAAGCAGATCCACACGCGAACCAGCCAATCACATCCTTTCAACAGGTTCGATCACTGATCCGTCATATCAATCGCTGGTCGAGGTTGGGAAACAAGTGTCCAAAGCGTCTCGTTCGCTATTTGCGTACAAAACCGGCAATGCGACCCCAAACTCTACGCATGATGGGTAGATAGGTACGTACCTTGCCTACTTCTGCAAACTAGTCGAAGAGGGGAACATCGCCAAGAGAACACTACTATCTGACTTATACATCGGTAGGAAATGCAGTGCTGCACTACCGCCGTGCATGCGCGATTCATTGAGCTGTGGACCTAAAACTCATGCCCCCCAGTGATCGCCCATCATAAACGCTCAGGATTCTACTCTTCGCGCAATCGGCTTTTTTGTCGCACACTTCCCTCGCCGGCATCGAGAGTACCCTGGCCCGCTTTACCTTCATAGCCACCATCTTGCACGAAGAAATCAACCTCGTCGACGATGTCGTATACAACGTCTTCCGCGACCTGCTCCTTGTACCTTTCCCCGACCGGTCTGCACTCCTTCCCAGGCCTCCAGCCCTGACGACCTCTCTCCTCGCCATCGGGTGGGGCGTCTCGCATTTCTACATCCTGGGTGGAGTCTTGGTGCTGTGTGACGGAAACCGGGACTTTGGTGCTTCGCAGGTGCGCGGGTGGCGCCCAGAAACCATTCTTGCCGTCGCCGAAATTCACTTCTACTGTGCCACCGAAGAAGCATGAGACTGCTGGGAAGTAGCCGGTCATGGCATCGTCGAACGGACCATCGCGTGCGCCTTGCTGTTTGCTCGGTTGACTTGCTGGGGGCAAGAAGGCGAGCAGATTTTCGAAAGCAGTTCCGATTGGCTTGCCGTTCTTGTAGACTCTGATGGCGGAGTGAGGTAGTGTACGCAGAGGTGCGTGCTCGTGGTTCGGGTTAGGGACTTGTTTGATGGTGTCCTTGCCTGTGCCTGCCGTAGCACCTGGTTGGGTGGCGAGTGTAGTTAGGTTCGTGGTGCGGTCGGTGTATACTTCCATGGGCTTCGTTTGAACGTGATCATAGATCTCGAAATACGAGTTGCCTTTGTAGGCAACTGGTATACGATCGCGAATGACGTCCGGGACTTGTTCGTCAGGTCCAGGGACGGGAGGCGCATTTGCGTCGTTGAAGCCGTCGCCCACATCGACTGCTGGGTTGTATACTCCGGTCACAACTTTTTGTTGAAGTGAGAGCGATGGCAACTGGATCTCCAAGCCGATAACATCACCTTCCTTGACGTGCTGATCTTCCGGTGCAAGGACGACAGGTGTTGGACCGGCTCCCAACACTTTGGCCTTATTCTTGACTTGCTTCTTCGGCTGGAAGAACTTGCCAGGTCGCGAACGGTGCATCGTCTCGAAACGCATGTCGGTAATACCATAGCTGTAGCCATCAAACCCCACAGGCGCATCAAGCGGAGCCTCTCTTCGTGCCCAGCCAAATCGCACATACGGTTGTGGCCCATCGGCAGCCGGGTCCGGTCCTCCAGCAGGTACACCTTTGCGGATCTTGACTTCATAATAGAGCGTTCCCTCTCTTGCACACACGTTTGCTCGCGCCATCCTCCAGCCCTTCTCGTTGCTAGTCATGAGAGCGTTTGTTGTAAAGTGCATCCATCGATCAGCATCCTCGAAGCTCAAGCGCGCCCCGTGAGGCGCTGGACTAGTACTCCGATAGTACTGCTTGTGCTTGAACAAGGGGTCGGCGATTGCGCGCTGGTATCGGTATCCTTTCTTGTTCTCTGCCAAATCGAGTGGCTTGTACAACTGCCGCTCCTCGCCAGGCACCCAGAACTGATTAGGTTCGTGTTCGGCCATCATGTCGTCTTTGGGAGCTTCAAAGTCTTGGGCCTTGGGCGGAAGAGGGATGCTGTAGCGCTGCGGTGAAGGATAGGCATGGATCTGGTGCGCCTTGCGCTTCCCCAAGGATGAAGAGGTAGTGGTCGTAGCATTGGTGGCAGTCGGCGCGGCAGCTTCGCGTTTCTTGAGTGAGTCTTTCTTCTCTCGCTGCTCACGCTGCACTGGAGGTGGGACAGGCGTTCTTGAAGCCGGTCGAGAGGGCGCAGGCGCAGGAGTTGGCGCAGGCGATGCGACTGCACGCGCTAACGATGCATTGGTTGTGGTGTTGTCGGTCTCCGCCTGGGGAGAAATCGCGGGCTTAACCTCTACGTGAGGCTTTTCGTCGTCCATGGGTTGTGTATATTCAGAACGGTCGATCGATAAACTGACCTATCCGACGTAATGTTTGCTTCTGAACTTGTTAGGTAACTACTGTATTCACGTTCGCTTCACTTCCACCCGCGACGTGGAAGCTTAAAAGTGGTTCCGCCAGTCTGGAGAGAGCGGCAGCCGTGCCGAACCTAGATAAGCCAGCTGATTAGCAAGGCTGTGAGGCAAAATTTAGTAGACAGAAGGGTCCGCGACCTTGAAGACTTGAGGACCGTACCGACGATTTCGCCTGGACATCACACACATACACAAAATGCCGAAGGCTTCGAGGACAAATTCAGCTGCTCAGCAGCGCCGCCACAACCCTCTCAGCGAGGAGTATGCGCCGAGCGAGCTGAAGCAAAAAACCAACAAGAAGAGAAAGTCGGAGGATGCCACGAACAAAGAGGAAGGCTTCGTCAACTCGAAGGCGTCGCGCAACATTCTACAACTAGGACAGGATCTTGCGGCAGAAGACGAGGCGGAGCAGGAAGCCAATCGACCAGCACAGCCGAACCCGGCATTCGCTTTCGAGAGCAGATTCCCAGTAGAGGACGAGGACGACGAAGAGCAGGGTGGGGCAGAAGTGGGCGAATACGACGATGAAGAGGCATGGGGCTCAGACGATGAGATTGTCGAAGAGGTGGAGATAGACCCGGAGGATCTCGCGGCATGGGAGAAGTTCAACCCTTCATTCGACCCTTCGACTCTTCTAGACCCAGCGAACGACTCTGTGGCCGCAGGTCCTGGTACAAACCTCGCGGATCTGATCTTGGAGAAGATTGCCGCACACGAAGCAGGCGCGCCACCCACCGACCCTCGGGACATCCAGGGCGGCGGCGACCCAGATGACGCCGTGGAGTTGCCAGCCAAGGTTGTCGAGGTCTACACTCAGATCGGCATGCTGCTCTCGCGCTACAAGTCTGGAAAACTTCCCAAACCATTCAAAATCCTCCCTACACTTCCCCAATGGGACATTCTGCTCAGTATCACACGCCCGGACAGTTGGACCGCCAACGCCACCTACGAAGCGACCAAGTTGTTCATATCGTCCCGCCCTGCACTCGCGCAAGCATTCTGCTGTGATGTCCTGCTCCCCAAAGTCCGTGAGGACATTCGCGAGACCAAAAAGCTGAACGTACACCTGTACAAAGCTCTCAAGAAAGCGCTCTACAAGCCTGCCGCCTTCTTCCGTGGTCTGCTTTTCCCACTTGTTGGTGGAGGACTTTGCACATTGCGCGAAGCACAGATCGTGGGATCCGTGCTGGCAAAGGTCAGCATTCCTGTTCTGCACTCCGCCACCGCGTTGTACAGACTTTGTGAGATGGGCGCAGAGCAGATGTTGTCAGATGTCGAAAGTGCAGGCGCATGTAACATTTTCATCCGAACTCTGCTCGAGAAGAAGTATGCCCTACCTTACAGAGTCATCGACGCGCTCGTCTTCCATTTCCTACGCTTCCGTGCGTTGCAGGAAGATGTAGCAATGGGTGGCGCCGCTGCGGCGAACTACAGCAGGAAGGGCGCAGCCGTGCAAGGTCTTCCGGTTCTGTGGCACCAGTCTCTGCTGGCTTTCGCGCAGAGATACAAGAACGAGATCACAGAGGACCAGAGAGAGGCTTTGCTCGACTTGCTTCTCGTCAGAGGCCACAAGCAGATCGGACCTGAGGTGAGGCGTGAACTGCTCGAGGGCAGGGGCAGAGGAACGATGATTGAGCCCGAGGCCGGAGGTGCCGTGGGAGGCGATGATACCATGATGGATGCTTGAGGAAATTTTTTGAGACTGCTTTAGTATAATGATATCGTTTCAGCGCAGTCATCCCGGACATGTTCTATGTTTGCTGTGTTGACAATTCTTGTGGGATTGGCAGGGCATTTAGCATGAATACCCATGTAACGATGAAAGGCACTGCCATCGTAGCAAGCCCTCTCGTGGAACAGATCATTTGGAACAGGATGTTGCCAGCGCCGCCTAAATTTGTCCCGATTCACCTATCCCCGGAAAGAGAGGCCTTACAAATAAATATTTCTTCAAGACAGCGTTATCGCCCTTTCAAATTGTAGAGTTCGGCACCTGTATTGGACCCAATAAACAAAAGACGTCAGACGATGGCGAGACGATGTGGAGGCTGGGAGGAGAAAACGGCTGCGTCAGATCATAAGCGCGCAATTTCGTTGGGTCTGTTTGGTCTGTCTCATGGATGAACGGACATGGACTCTCGAAGCCAATATTAATGTGAAAGACCCGGGTTCGGAGGAGTTCGGCAAAGTCGGCAAGCGCATTACTCTAAAAGAAAAGACGTAGATACAGCCTTTCTGGATTCCCCTCTGGCTTGAGTCTAAAGGAAGACCGAGGAGAAAAGCAGTCACAAGTGCCGGAGTTGACGTAGATTTGCCAACGGTTGGGCACAGCTGGGTGGGCTGGCACGCATGCGACATGTGTGACTACACGACACACGATACCTGCGGTGACTCCTGAAGAGAAAAGTTAGGCTGAACGGCTTTTTTCTAGTTCGAGACTGAGACTGAAGTATGTGCTAGTTTCTACTGCTGGACGTTGGGCAAGGCTGTCGTCGTTGGAGAGTATCAGTCTTGCCAGTCCCGTTGCTAGGTGGGTGAGTGCTTCCATCTTGATGTCTTGTCAACGCAGCAGCCGGTCAGTCAAGTGATTGAGGTGATTGTTTGCATATGCGTAGATGAGGGGGATAGTGCACAGTGCCATGTGATTAAAAATTGTTGATGGGGGAGATTATTGTAGGGATTAATAACTGGCTTTTCACAGCAAATCATGCAGTATGTAGTAATAAACGCAGTTGGCAGGGGCGTGATTAACAAGGATGAGTGAGGGCTGGCTGCCCGGCTCATACTAAGATTAGGTACAGTAGGTGCACTGCTGAGAAAGCGGCTTATTGGCTTCTGTTCCTTTCGCTCTTGTGGCGAGGAACAGTAATGCACTTTTTCCTACACGAACAAAATACTTTGGCTATTATCCTTTTATACTGCAACACCACCAGTGAAAACACGGCCTTACATTACTGACTGTCCTCTCGGGGAGAAAGTTTTGGCGGCGGTCATCCCTTGGCTTCAGGCGCTTGCCGAGCGTGAGCAAGACTAAGGACCAGACGACTCCCACCCTTGCACCCATCAACCCGCCACTACCACCACTCGACAACGATCACCTCCGCTACCACTCCTCCACCCACCTCCTCCTCCTCCTCCTCCTCCTCTTCACGACTCTGACCTCACTGCACCATCGTCGCCAGCCTCTGCCATCGCGGGTCGTCTTCTTCTCCGTCCTGTCCTGGTCTTTGCTGAGCCCCACGATACGGTAGCGCACTCCCCAGGGACACCGCCCTTTGTGTCCTCGACCCGTCGGATACTCGACACAAAGCGATTCTACGCACGGGACGCCGAGCAGGTTGCCGACAAACGACATTTTGCACCCCCGTCGCCGCCGCCCTTGCAAACAAGCGACAGCGACAGCGTCGCGCTGTGCTGACTCTTCACCCGGACTCCAGCACCATCAGGTTTGCCCGTCCGATCCATCCAACTACACCTCAACCGAGCGCCACGCGCTCCCGAGCACAGCGCAAACATGCGCGAGGTCAACTTCAGCATCCCAAACGCAAACAAGGCGTCCGTCAGCATCACCACCGCCCTCTATGACCGTCGAGCGCTTGACTGCACCTCGACCCTCCCTCTCATCAACTCTTTAAACAACCTTGCATACCTCACAACCTCCTCCGGCCGCATACGCGACATTCTCACCGTCGATGGCGGCATCGAGCGCCTCGTATGCATACTCAAGGAGGGCAGGAGCAAAGACATGATGGAGATGTGGAAGTGGAACCTGGCTTTCCAGTGTATCGTCAACATCGGCGTCAGGGGCTCTGAAGCCGTCCGGACCCGCGTTGTCGAGGCTGACATGGTTCCCGTCATCGCGACTATACTTGACAACTACTTCCAAGTCATCGACAAGTGCAGGGAGAAGGCAGAGATCGAAAGCCGACGAAAGTGCCCCCTTGGTTCTCTTGGCGGCTCGCGCAGCAGCTTCTCTCGCTCCTCCTCCTCTCGTAGTGACGCATACAACCATCGCACTGAAAGGAGCAGGCGGCACATCCCCCCTCCTATCTCCATCCCCGAACCTCGCGAGCAGCAGGAAGAGACTGGTTCTGCCGCTGTCACGCCCACCGCAAATGCCGCAAACTTGTCCCTCAGCTCGCCGCCAGACCGGACGAACTTCCAAAGACACCAACACCAGCGATCGCACAGCAGCCGAGTTCGATTCTCTTCCCCTGGAGCTGGCCCAAGCCGGGAGGCACTTGAGACGCCAATGACCTCGGTTCCCTCGCAACAGGACAGCGGTACGTCGTTCGGACTGCGGCCTGTCAGGGATGCGGACAGACTACCCTCCATGCTTCCCACCTTACACGGTGAATTTAGCTCTCAACCACAGTCGCCCACCACCCCTCATGCACCAGTCACGCGACCTGACAGTCAAAGTCCGACCGGCATGAGACGGGTAAGGCGGCCATCCATCAGACACCAGCTTTCCGTCTCCGGATCAGACGACGACGCGCAGCAAGATGAGGCAGGCTCTGAAGACACAGTTGAACCAGAGGTACAGCCTGAGCCGCACGTCGATATCCAGTCGGACATTGTCATGCAAGACGTACTCGATGATGACACCATTCTGGAGCAGCGCGCGGATGCGGACAACCTGGACGAGACTTTCAACATCAGCCACCGCCTCTCCACCGATGGCAGCGCTCTTAATCCAGTGACGACGCCTACACAAGCACAGAACGCCTTCCAGCCGAATCAGATGCCTGCGGCTATGAACCCTCTAAATGTAACCCCTCCGAACCTCCAACAACCTCCCGCATGGCTACCTCAACGGAGCCTGCCACTCGACCGACCTGCACCCGCACAAGTCATCGCTGCCATGCCTCGTGACGAAGACGTCCTGATGTCGCTGCAGCTTCTCGCATACGTCTCCAAATACTGCAACCTCCGCTCCTACTTCCAACAATCACACCTTGTTCCTCGCCTTAAGATCGGCAAGGATCTTCACCTTCTGGACCCCGATCACAACCCTGCAACATCAGCTGTTGGACCTTCGCAGGACGAGCTTGATGATGATTGGGATAACGAATTCGTCGAAAAGCCTGGCGAGCTACCATATAACATATTCCCTCTCATCGAGAAATTCACCGCTAAACCATCGACTTCTTCCCGCCACTCGTCTACAGGTCCCATGTCGCCGCAACAAGACGATATGTCGTACTGGGCGGGCGTAGTAATGCGCAACCTATGCCGCAAGGATGATTCACGAGGTGGTATCCGACAATGCGCATTCTGGCAATGCGGCAAGTGGGAAGAATATACACGGCAATTTGCCAAATGTCGGCGCTGCCGACGCACAAAATACTGCTCCAAAGAGTGCCAAAAGGGCGCTTGGGGAAGCCACCGCTTTTGGTGTGTGGCAGCAGACGACGGTCACGGCCGGGACGGTGGCGGCGAGGGCAGCAGTGACAGACACCATCGCCGCCACCACCATCATCACAACCACGGTCACTCGCATCATCACAGCCACAGCGGCGCTGTCGAGCGATGAAGTGGGTTTCAACTGGAGCAATTGGACATTTGTGGGTTTTTTCTTGTTTTACCCCTGATTGCAGCATTACCTTGCGTAGCCTGCCTTCTCTATGTCATTGGAATGAGAGAAGAAGAATAGCGGATTTCAATACGGACAGACCTGAAAGGAAAAGAAGAATTATTAACGGGATGCATCGGCTTTACCATCAAATACCCGCGCTCGGCGCACAAATCATCAACTATTTATCCTTTGTAGCAGACAGATGAACAGACGTACAATCTAGGATACGTTCTTTCCCGTGGGTATAAATGGTGTCATCGCTATCGTTGGGTTGTATTCGTCGTTGTTGGATATTGACGATTCCTGGAATCGTCAATATCCAACAAAGCCATCGCCAATATTGCTTTCAATCGCGTGTCGGCGCTAGAGTTTTTTGCACACTTGACCCCCAGATCAAGCACTTCAATAAAACTCAACCAAGCATTCTCCGACCCTTGGACCATTGTGAGCAGTGATGATAAATAAGCTCAGTGTTCTTCTCTAAAGCCGTGGGGTTAGGAAATAGCTTAATTGACTTGACTCGTGTCGCAACAGTGGGGGGTCGGTTAACTAAAGCCGCGACGTGAGTGTGGCTGTGACTTTCGAGTGAGATTTGCCAGCCTCTTCTTCGCTCAACATTTGAATTTCCTACTGTGTACTGTTGCCACGCATCGTCACTCCACCGCACGACCATTATGCAAACTTCCCGAGGCTCTATTCCCAAAAGTCCCTGGACTTTCTACGCCTTGAGACCAAAACTCATGCCGGCATCATCCCCTTTATTTTGAAACTCCTGGATACGCGGCCATTCTTCTGGCGGTTGTCATCATCACCTGGGATATCGCTTTGTCGAAGTCGCTGAACGATTTACTGTCAGAGGATACTCGACATTCTAACCAGAGGAGCTTTCTTCGACAACAACCGAACACCACGACTCGACTGTATATTCAAACAGGGAGGCCTCGGCGGACTGAGCAGTGATGACGACCGTTCGTGACTTCTCCCCAGAGGTGCCTCGCACCCATCACATACATGGCCGCGAACGTGCGAGCACTTGGAGCACAGTATCGGGCCGCCGTTCTGTTGAACACAGCCGCAGAAGGTCGCCCCCAGCCCGCGACAGCATAGCGATGGATCGACGTGGCAGCATCGCCTCGAGAGTGTCATCAGCGGCCAGCAACAATGAGGGTCACATGCGGCATCGTCGGCTCGAACGCAGTAATACTATGAAGACTTACGACTCGGAACCCGAGAACGATGTCTGGCAGCAGCCTGGTGCTGAGCCCGGAATTGACGTTACACTGGATGACGAGAAAATTGCACCACATCTGATCAACCTCATCGCACCAGTCGAGATTCAGATCGTAGACTTTTCGGAGACGGACATTTCTGTGCGAAAAGCGAACAACGATACGTTGAACGACATACTGGAGTCGCCGAAGCCGGAAGACACCAAATGCCGATGGATCAACGTGAACGGTCTTTCTTGGGATGTGATCAAGCTGATAGGAAACCGATTTCGCTTGCACAGACTGGCTATCGAGGATTTGATCCACACTCGCTCGCGTACGAAGGTTGACTGGTACAATGACCAGGCATGTGTGATTCTCACATTGCAGAAGTTGGTACGACTGCATCAACATGACGACCACGAGGAATGCGAGGCCCACGGGGATATGGAGTCTTCAAATGGCGGCGTGAGAGGCGGATGGTGGCCTGGGCCTAGCGAAGCGGACAGGGAAAAGGGCGTTCTGCCTCGCTACCTTGACCGTGACCGTGATGGAAAGGTGGATGACTTTATCAAAGCTCACAGCACCACCTCAGAGCAGAGTCCAATCAAAGAGATCAGGACTCTGCATCGCTACGAAAACGCTCAGAGCCCCAAGCATACGGCTTTCATGGAGAAGCATAGCGTGCTTTCTAGCGAGGACATGGTGGTGAGCGTCGAACAAGTGTCGATATTCCTGCTAGCCGACAACACCATTCTGTCATTCTTCGAGCACTCGGCCGAAGACATCGAGGAACCCATATTGAAGCGATTGCTGAGTGAAGAGACTGTGCTCCGAAGCAGTTGTGATGCTTCGCTGGTCTTGCAGGCTATCATCGACGCAATCGTCGATCTGGCGACGAAGGTCGGCAACGCGTACAACAAGGCTCGAAAGGAACTGCAGGTCGACGCGATGACAAATCCAAACATCCGCACTTCGCGCGCTCTGCACGTCTTCGGAGAGGAGGTCGACATGCTCCAAAATCTCATCAAGCCAATCGTGCACCTTGTGAATGCGTTGCGCGACCACAATACCGACTCCAACATGCTCTCTTTCTCAGAGATCCACCTCACACCTCCAAACACCACATCATACCCCGTCGAAAACAGGCAACACAAAGAGAACACCCCGGCAAAGTCCATACCGCTGCAGTCCAAACCCACCAACAAACACCTTTCCCAAGCCGCACAGCTCCGCGGCCGATCCGCCAGTCCCAAGCCAGTCCTAAGCCGCGCCGTCTCTGAAGCCCTCGGCCCTCTCAAGCGCAACCCGGAAGCAGCGACCGTACAGATTACTCCCCTGGCGCACACATACTTTGGCGACGTCCTCGATCACTGCATCACGTTGATCCAAGCGCTCGAGCAAATGGACGCCTCTGCAGCTAACATCAGCTCGCTGATCTTCAACACCGTCGGCGCCCGCACCAACAACTTCATGATGATCCTCGCCTTCGTCACCATCTTTTACGCCCCTCTGACTGCCGTCAGTGGGTACTTCGGCATGAACTTCTCGTCTGGAGCTGGGCTGGCTCACGATTTCTCGTATTACTTCATCGTCGCCGTACCCATCACGCTTGCGAGTCTGGGCGGCGTCTACCTTTTTGTCTCTTGGGATATGATGATGGGTTGGGCGAAGAAGAAGTGGAGGACCAGGCAGAGGAGGCAGATGAGAAGGCGGTTCACAATGAGACGGTGACATACATTTGTTTCATCTGCTCTGGTCGCGTCAGTTGTTGGCAGGCCCGTGGTTTATTTGCCAATTCCGTAAGCGTTTCCTTTCGATAGCGAGCGTTCTGGTCCTTGTTTTGCTGAACTTTCACGTTTGCCTCCATTCGTCAAGATATCCTTCTCGTTTTTGTTTTCGAGCCGCTCAACATGTATTGTCCTTTCAATCCTCACTTCTCGAAGTGTCTCTCCTGCAAGAATACATACATGATACCCAGTTCTCACGACTGTCTCGCTAGGAAGAAGCATAACAGATCCGGAACAGCAGGCAGATACGATGTCTTAGGAACTGCCTCATATGAGCAAAGGCTCGTTAAACACACATCCACTGTTGGTGGTCTCGTTCTGGCACTCTCCGTTAGTATGCATGGTTTATTTGGGCATTCTTGATCCTCGGATAGCTAGATACATACGTATGTTCATAGATCTGTCGTTTCGAGGCAACGCGATATATCTGCATACCGTTTGTGTATATTTGTATGTGTGAGTGGTCATTGCAACCTTGCGAGCAATGTTAGCATCGCCTGGGTATTATGGAAATGTTGTCGTGATCTTGTTGTGAAGGGTGTCCACCGTTGGGTGTTGAGATTGTCTTGCATGTTCGAATTCAATTCAGACATTCAGATTCGTCAAAGTCGAGTACAGTCGGAAACGTCCCATGAGGCTTCAAACCTTGACAAGAACAACATAACCGAAAGCAATATTTCACATATCATCTGGCCGTAGAGTGCTCACCGCACTGTGGAACCTGTTGTAGTCGTCGATGCCACGAAAACCCTAACCCTACTAACCCCAACACGCGTGTTTGCTGGGTCTCTCGTGGCTTACACCTAACTACAACTCAACGTGTGTATATAGTAATAAAACACATGTGTAAAGTCTCATAGTTGGACGTCTTGGGGCCGGAGCTGTCTATTTGGTCCCATTCGAAATAATTTTCACTCCCTTTGGGCATGACAATCGCCACTTAATCTCAGTGGTACTGGGATCATCGCGGGTGCGATTGGTCCCGTTGGTCAAACCGAGAGGTGAAGAGACCAGAGCTAAAATTGACCATAGATATACAATGCCTATAAAAGTACTCAAGAAGCCAAAGTGTTAGGGGTCTGAACGCTCAGTGCGGACCCAGGCGTCGGCCGCAGAGTAGATAGCGGGCTAGCAGCATTCAGATTCTGCCGGACGTTCCTCAACATGTCGATGGTCCATCTGCTTTGAGTGGTCTGTACCTTGACCTGCTCGAGCAGCATTTCTATTGAGTCGAGAGTATAGTCGGCGTCCTCGCTATCTCCGAAGGCCGTGGGTTGCTGGAGCTGCATCTGCAACACGACGGCGTAGCAGGCGATGAGGTATTGCGATTGGTACCAGCCGATCAGTTGTGGATGCGAGCGCAGACATGCCACGATGAGGAGGGCGTTGTGTAGGCAGTTCCGACTGCTCTCGAAAACCCATGTCTCAAGGTCCGACAAGTCCTGTAGGGAGTCGTCTGGGGTTTTCGGTGGAGTGGCGCATCGCTCAATCTCTTTGTGTAAGAGGAAGTAGCAGACCGGGCGGTTCAACATGAAGTGGCAAAAGTAGTATCTGATGGCAAGATTCACCTGTGATAGTGTAAGCGTGGATAGATATATGACCGGCTCGACAGCATTCGACTCCACTCACCTTGTAAGACGGAATGATCTGGGTGAGCAATCCGTATGCAGCAATCGTCCGAGGAAATTGAAGCTCAATAGGCAGACTCCGGTACCAGAATTCCAACTCGGACGTGAAGTCGGATATGGGTCTCCCAACGAATCGCGGGTTACTATACGAATTGTTGATCATGTAGATCGTCGTCAGAATCCGGTTCTGACAGAGCCGAAGCCATAGTGTCTGATCGAGGAACAGTGGTACTTGCTGCTCCGGGGCCGCGGCGTACAGAGGGATTTGCATCTGACTGCCGTTCACATTACCACTCGTATCGAAGAACAGCTGGCTCGTGTCTGCCGTAGGTTGTCCGTCGATTTCCGAGAGCAGGTCGCTTTCCATCAGGAAATGCATCTTCGCGATGAAGGACGCTGGACCAAGGGAAAGCCTCGAACGAGTCCACGTCGAGGACAAGCTCAATCCAACTTGGCGTAGTATGCCAATAGCGTGGAAGGGTCGGCCATACATGATCTGCAGCTGCACTGCGACCATAAGCTTCGTGTTCAGCATAAAGTCTTCCGCCTGTGAGTGGACTGTCCATAGACGAGTGAGTGCCAGCTGAAAACATTTCCACGAGCTCGCGGTCGTTCCATAATCACTAGTAGGATCTGGACTGAGGTAGTGAAATGCAACTGATAGTAGGAGCAGTAGCGTCATGGATAATTCGCTCAGTTTGAGGTACCCGCCGCCTTCGTCGGGCTTGCGCATGGGTATTTGACTCATGGCATTCTGGAGCGAGTACGTGGGAGTCATCTGCAAGAGGAAGATGATCGTTTGAGGCACCAGGTTGGTCTGATGGTACAGTCGTTGGACATACTCCACGATGATATGTGGCCGTACTGTGGCTTCCGCGGCGGCTGCGAGATTCTGCTCGAGACTATGGTCTGCTTCGTCGCATTGTCTTTGGAACTGCAGAGGGTCGAACCCGTCAAGAGAGAGATTGATTCTCAGCCGTGGCCAGTATTGATAGAGCTTGTGAGATGCCGAAGTATGGAAGCTAGGCATTGGCACCCGTTTAAAGGCGCCATCTTCTTCTGCCAAACCTATGCTTGTATGTCTAGCCATGGATGCTGGAGGGGAGGCCTTTTGTTGCTCGAGCGCCTGTAGACGCAGCTCGACAGCATTGAGTCGGTTGGTCAGGGCAGGGTCACTGCAGTGCACGTCAGCTGGGCAATTCTGTGAGCCGCACTCGCTTCTCAGATTGATGAGTGCTGTGATAAGTTGTGACACAGCTTCAAGGATTTGTAAAATGACAGGCGCGGCGCAGCGATCGTCTCGAAGGATGATGAAAGAACAAATCAGCTTACTTTTCTGGCACGCTCGCCGGCGTCCGGTAAATACAGTCCAACTTGGCGTTATGGCAATGCGTGCAGGTTGGTCTTTTCCCATCACATCGGGACCTACGAGGGATGTCAGAAAGGTACCGACACGGCGGAGCTTGATCGCATTGGAGGCGATATACTTTCTGCGTCTACACGTGTCACATGCCAGAGAGATCTTACTGCGCACGGCACGGCCGTCTCCCACAGGACTATCGGCTTCAAAAGTTGTGGCCATGGAGCCAAAAGCTCATGGCAAGAGACGTACAGTATCCGCGCTGGATCCGGACGGCAGGCTGCCCCGGGACGAGAGCGTGGATACTGTATGCAGTGATGATGAAGGCCGCAGAGAGCGATAAAAACGGCAACGACAATTAAGGTCGGAACAAGGATAGCGGCTGTTGTCAACGGTTAAGCGATGAAGATCCAACGCCCTCTTAGTGCCTTTGGACTTCACGCTATGCTAAAAGTCACCTAGTTCTGTCTGCTCCCATCGGCCACCTCTACTGCGGAATCTATTGGGTCGCAATCAAAGCAGAAGAGGCCGGCCCCTGAGGGAGAGGTTTAGACCACGCGTGAGGCACCGCGGTGTTAAGACTCTTGCAGGGGACCATTGCAACTGTATTCGTCTTTGACTTCAGTCGTTCGATTCGGGTTTAATCTTGATTCCACGATGACATAGGAGGCGACCGCTCTAGACATCTGAGGTGGTCGATTTAGGGATCCTCACACAACCCTTGCATTGGCGGAGAAGAACGAGAAGTAAAGATGTCGGAAGAGAAGACATCGCACTACTCCACTCGAATTGTCGTCGCGCGTGCCCGTCATACCATCAAGCATCTAGCCACGACTGAAGTCCCTCTGGCTATGTGCAGTAGCCTGTCGGTATGTATGCTATGTGCTGGCTGTAGTCTGCACTTCCCATGTCGTTGTCGCTTGCTGCCGAGTCGCTTGTTGCCGACGATACTGCTAGTTCTACCTGCGGAAATCGACAATGCACATAGCTAGCAAAGCATACATAGACAAGTGAATGTTGGTTGATCTGAGTTGGCGCTCCTTCTCGCTGCACTGTCCTCTCTATGATCTTCGAGGCAGCCAGCAGAAGTATAGCAAAATACGAGCCGACCAATGAGAGCGATTCTGAGATCAAATGTCGACTCTCTATGGCTGCAACTTCATCACAGACACGATAGATTCAACATCTGCTCCACCAAAAGGATTACCGATGTTTTGTTACTCTGACACAGGCCGTGCTCAGCCTCGTATTGTACGTCTGCTCCAGTGCTGTAGCTGGGTGAAGGATGACATGGTTGTCATCTGAGCAGGGTGCTCGAACATGCAGTTCGATCAGAGCCCTGGATACAGAGACATGTATATAAAGCTGCAAGTTGCCGCAATGTCAGGCAACATCAACAACCGGCTCACCATCTCCCCAAGACACTCTTGCAATCATGTTGCGCCCTTCTGCCGTTTGCTTGTCGGTATTGCTCTCAACCGCGCTCGCCTACTCACCATGCGCCATTCAAGGCCCCGACTACCCAGCACCATCAGGACTCGCGGACGACCCAGTCTTTCAAGACATCATCAAAGGCATCGCGCAGAGTCTGGATAACGCAACTGAGCAGAGCAATGCCTTGTTGACTCCTCTCAAGTCCAATGAGACAAGCTACTCTGTCCTGGTCTTCGATGCCAACTCCACGCTACTCTCATATCATCACACAGCCGATGCTCCGGCACTTGCCCCAGAAAGTGTCTTAGAGGTTAATGGTAAGACAGTCGTCCGAGACGTCTCCTCTTGTATTGTGTGGCGAACTAACTCGTTCCACGCAGACGAAACAGTCTACCGTGTGGGAAGCATCAGCAAGTTGCTCTTCCTCTACACATTTCTGATCGAGGCCGGCCACGCTCACTGGCATCGGCCTATCACCGACTTCGTCCCAGAGCTCGCCGAAGCGGCCGAGTCTTGCTCTGCAGAACTGGACCCTTTGATCTGCCCCGACTGGAATGAAATCACGCTCGGAGCACTCGCAAGCCACCTCGCCGGGCTGGGAAGAGGACGTCCCGTTATGCCTGCGCCGACAGTCATCGGTGGAGTACCTGTCACTGACCTCGGCCTTCCACCTCAGCCACTGGTCGGACTTGTGCAATGCGAGAGCCAACCATGCACCAGAGCAGAAGCTCTCCACGCATTCCTGCAGGAGGCACCAGTTGAAGCGGCCTTTGGCACTCCGATTTACTCCAACGGCGCGTACCAGATTTTGACGTACGCCTTGGAAGCCATCACCAACAAGACCATGTCAGACATGATTATGAATGATGTATTCTGTCCTCTCGAGATGGACGATTCGAGTTACGCACTGGAAAACGGCACTGCCGGCGTGATTCCTGGAAGTGTCGCTGTCAGCGGGTGGAACATGCCTTTGGGCGATGCTGGCGCCACAGGCGGAATGTACTCAAGTTCTAGGGATTTGGTGAAGTTGGGCCAGTCGATTCTTAGCAACACGTTGCTCTCTCCAGCTTCGACTAGACGGTGGCTCAAGCCATGGGCTCACACGGCGGTCTGGCAGCAAGCCATGGGCTTGGCATGGGAAATCGCGAGGTGGCCCATCGACGATCGTATCGTGGATGTCTACACCAAGCAGGGCGACCTAGGTATGTTCAAGCTCAGTTCAGCGTTCTCAATGGTGGACACATTAGCTAATCACTTACGCAGGAGCCTACCACTCCAGCTTCGCGGTCATCCCGGATTACAATGTTGGCGTAGTAGTCCTGACCACAGGCAGTGGTGGCCCATCGGCGCAGATGGCGCTCTTCGACACCGTCCTGACGGATTTGATACCTGGACTCGACGCGACTGCACGATCCCAGGCCAAAGAGAACCTTGCCGGAACCTACATCGCATCATCACAGAATGTCAACACCACAATCACATTCGCCACCGAGCCCTCTCTTCCAGGCCTCAAAGTCACATCTTTCATCTCCAACTCCTCAGACGTCCTGAGTATCCTCCTTGCAGCCGCTCGGAAATACCCCAACCCAGACGTTCATCTCTACCCCACCGAGCTCGTGCGCAGGACGGACGACAGCACCGAGATCAGAAAGTACAACGCCGTCATCAACAACCCGGACGCCGCATACCCAAACGGCCAGGTTGAGGCGATGAACTGCGTGACTTGGGCAATGGTCGATTCGGATGTCTACGGTGCCGTTGGACTTGATGAGGTCTGGATCGAAACAGATGCGACTGGCAAGGGAGTCGGCGTTGAGATGAGGGCTTATGGCGCTAAGATGGAGAGGGCAAATTGAGAGGCTGGGAGGTCGTGCGCGAGAGACGCTCGATGTGATGGTTGTAATGCGTTGTTGAGTCCTTAGAAAGAGAGAGATTATCCGGGCCATGCGTTACCTATACAAGACGAGCTTTCCGCGCAAGTTTGTCCATGCAGTATCGCCAAGAGAGTACTGAGGTGACTGTGCTGAGGTCTAAGGTTGATGAGCCTGATAAGAGCAGATGGTTGGAAAGTACCTAGTACACATGTTAGCAGCTCATGTGACGCACAGCGCCAAAATGTTATCAAATTGTCGACCAAGCATTTGTGCTGCCCATGACTGATACACACGGTGTAGTAGGTAGCGAGAGGCTGTTCCGAGTCTCGCGCTATAGCAGATTTGTTTCTTCCGCGACAAACGCGCGGTCGTGCCTGCCTTCTCTACCACCTATGCCCAAGTGCATTGCGACGTCACTTGGTCCTTTCACGCCCTCTTGTACCACCAGACATTCTCTTCCCTTTGTCGCGCAGATGCGGACCTTGACGCCTGCTTACAGTGCTTAGCCATCGGATGTTGTCAATCTCTTTCTGGTCGCGACAATGTCATTGCTTCTAATCGGGTAGATAGCAGCCCCTGGTACGTTGGCAGTAGATTAAAAAGTCCCAATCCGTTCTCAAGCGTGTGATGGCATCCAAGCGAGGTGTGAAATACATGGCAGGGGCAAAAAGGGCATGGGGCATTACTCAAGTGTTAAGAGTCTTAAGACAGTGCGCTTCCATATCAGTGGTGATATCACCCTGTATGGTGCGCCATCCGCACGAACGATTGTGGATGAACCACCAGAGGGCGCCCCGCGTTCGACAGGGGATGATATCCCACAGCCCGGTCTACAACAACAAAACCCGATGCGGCAGTTCGCTGAACTCTGGGAAAGCCACGGTGGACCTTCCGTGCCACGGCGTTTCGCACAAAAAGCGTGAGGCCCATGCGATTTGGCGGGTCGGTTGCCGGAAAAGCATGCCTGGCACGGTTCGCGATGACGAGCGAAAGGAGCAACGCACAGACAACCGAAGGTCTGGATTCGCGTACTAGAGGTAGTAGTGTGGAGCAGAACCAGTAAGACATGCGACGCCTGCCGTTTCACAGCGCGTGGTGAGCAGGCTTTTGGCAGGCGAGCGGCTTACAGTAGGGCATAAGTCGCAGGAACAAGAGGGGATTATTGCATGTATTGCTTGAGCAAATAATGGCTTTGGGGCAGAGAAGTGCCTGCACACAAATAATAATCAGACTTCCTCAAGAACCACAAGTCTGCACACAACACGTCAAAAATCAAAACTCAACAGAAGTGTGGCCCAAAACTCTATCGGAGCCAGTCAACGGGCGAGCATGGGAGTGCAGTAGTGTAAGGTACATAGTACATGTGAGCCGATGATTGGGCGAAAATATATTATGAAACGGTCTGAAGCGCCCAAGGTCTGCCCTCGCTGGGCTCCTTCTTTGCAATCGTTTCTTTTACACGCCAAAGCACTCCTACAGCGGTCACTCTTTGACACTCACACTCTTTTCTTCGCTTCGCTTCGCGCCTGCGCGATTCACTCACTCAAACCACATTCACTCAATCATCGTTTGCTCGTCAGCTTGCCGCCTGTAACCTGCGACGCCGCCCTGCGACACCTGCACAATCCACATTCCTTGAGAGATTCGACATTCACTCCGACCTACTCGATCCTTTTTACCTGACAGACTGTGTCTGCAACAACTCCTATCCCTTCTTTTGGATCTCAGAGAGACACCCCTTACGACCCGGTGACCCCACATTCGAGACATCCCACCTGACCCGTTGTTCGTGACAATAACTGTCTTCACACGTGAGACACCATTGTGATCAGCAATTTATCTCGTGACAACAAACCCTCTGGTCCGGATACTGCACTTTACGAAACCGACCTTCACTCACCAACCAACAACCTCTAAGCAAGCAAGCAACATGTCCCTCGCACGCGCTTTCACTTTGCGTGGCAAGAAGTCCGAAGCCAACATCTCTGTTCCCATGGGTCGCGCTGCTTCTCACCGCAACGGCAAGCCCGTCAATCGCGCTCAGATCTCTTCGCCTGTTGCTCTGGTGTCGACCACCAACATGCTCTCCTACAGCGCACCCAACATCAACGGTGCTTCGCCTGCAAACCACCGTGTCTTCTCTGACTCGACCGGATCTTCCACCTCGGGCGAGGAGAGCGACGCCAGCACAAACAGCATCCACTCGAACGACACCAACACTGACATGTCCTCCGTCGACGAGTCTCCGATCTGCCCGGCACCCAACCACCTGAGCTCCTACTTCCAGCCCGCTGTCGACACTACCAACAACTCGCCTGCTCACTCACCGAGCCTGTCGGCCTCAGCAACCTTTGAAGCGCCCTTCTTGCCCCAGCGTGCACCATCACACTCCAAGCACGCACACGAGTCTCTCAGCCGCAAGCGCTCTGTTCAGCGTATGCAGTCGCCACCGACCAGTGCACGTGCTAGCTCAGAGTTCACTCCCAGCCTCGGCGCCTCAGTCGAGGCACCCCGCGACAACCCATTCGGAAAGGAACTCGAGCAGCTTGACGAGATCGCAGAGGAGTTTGGCCAGACTGTTCGCAACGCCGAGCACGATGCCGACACCGCCTACATGCGCTCACACAATCTTGGTGTGTTCGCCGCTTCAGACTACTTGAACGAGATCCACGGCTTGATCGCCGAAACCTTCCACGAGCAACGCGAGGCCTCCGCCTGGTTCTGAACCCGCCATCATCAAGTCATGAGGCCTGTCCTAGCTTCCCGGGACAAGTCTCTAGCTACGATGGTGTTCTTTTAACGACCGACGGCAGGGCACGTACTTCAGTCTGTACAATCACCGCCTACGAATCATTCACTCATTTTTAAACCGACCATCAACAATCATTAGATTGCACACGACCAACCGGCAGGCTTTCCGTACATCACGAACGACACGACATTTCTTATTTCCAGGAGCCGCACACCGCAATTCTTGGCTCACGGTCGCGCGTGCGCGATAGAGGGTGCAGATAACGCGAGGTGGTGCGGCTTATTAAATAAAAAGGAGAACGCAGTCCTTGTTGAAGGTCCAGGTGGAGGACCCTTGCAACATAGGGGGCGTTCATTGGAGGTTTTTTTTGTTTTTGACAACTACCCCGGCTTGCGCAGAAGCAGCCATTCGGCTGTGATACATTGGGATTATGGGATGCGCAATACTCCGTTCCTTTTCTATCCTCTCATTTATTATTATTGTTGATTTCCAGACCTCGACTTTAAATCCGACTTCGCTCTCCAAGAGCTTGGTCGGACTCCTCGAGGCTTGTGTATGTGTGCAGCGCGCCTGTCTATAGAGAAATGAAGCTTATACACAAAGATGCTGCTGGTGCCCGTCCTGTCTACGTTGTCGATCATGATGTTTCCCTCTGACCAGGTACGGGCTGGACAATAGGTTACACGTCGATCCGGCCAGTCCGGCAATGACAGCGGCTGCAAATGTCAAGTCCTCGCGCGTAAGCGCGTCAATTGCCTGCCAATAACAGGTGATCATATATGTGTATATATAGATGCTACACTTTCAAAGGGTCGTTTTGAAATGTACGCCCACGACATCCCGAGGCGCATTCTTACTCTGTCCTGACCTCACATCACTATTACGCACTTGTTGCTGCTACACGGCGTACAAGCAACGCGGTAGCACACTCAACCTTGTCATCGATCAATCGCTCAATGGTAGGTAGGATCATTCTGCCTCATTCGAGTGAGATAAATTAGATAATAGACATCTTCATCGATCATGTACCTCAGTACCTGGCAAGACAAGCGACAGTTTTCATCGCATTTCTGTTATGTATAGTCCTTACTACTCCTTAGGTAGATGATTGTCGTCACGGGCGGACGGCTATCTGTGGCCCGGGCGCCACGCATGATTTCTATGATGGCAGTGGCACGGATACTCGAGTAACATGAGTGTCACCTCACTGGGCTGAGTAGTGGGCTTATACTAGCATAGTAGTATGATGTCTGCTTTTGATGTTCCGCCGGCTAGAGTGCGCTACTGCGCGTGCCCGACAGGGAAGAAAATTTGAATGCCCTGGATACCTACCTGTCCCGACATGCTATGCTGGGCGAATGATGGGTGATTGTATCCACGGCGTCTCCGATAGAGCTATAGCTGCTCATTCCGTAAGCAATGGTGACTGCAGTTTCAATGCTGAATTTGTAACATTGGCGGATGTTATCAATCAATTTGCAAGGAAGTCGGAAGGAAGGCTCCGCTAGCTTTGTTGATCGGTCAAAGGCACCAGTTTTACTGACGGCACCCTTCTCTGCCACCACCAAGCCTTGAGCCAGCCTCCACTTCATTACACTTGCAAAAGTCACGCGACTTACATACATACCTTACCCTCTTACATACTCTGCCCGTGTCAAGTGTCGGAAGCGCGCGCGTGGCGGATCAACAACTACCTTACTTCAACTCACGCCCGGGAGCGCTAAGCTTCCACTCTGCCCCTCCACGAAATCTGCTGCCTCTCCACTTTCGACACCTCTCGCCGACAGCAAACAAACAAGCGCGTGCCTGCTATCGAACCGGCCTCTCTTCAACACTCGACCGCCCTCAGCGCGGGGTTCTGCAACATTCTCACTACACAACTTGAACCACGACAATGGCAAACATGGACATCGACCACACGCGCCGCAACAAGAAGCCGCGCCTGCTCACCGACAGTGAGAGGGACAAGTTGGACGAGTTCGTCGACTCGATCCATTACTCATCAAGGTAAGCATTCATCACTGTTCACCGCCTTCACCGACACTATTCTGACAATACTGTTCGCCCACAGGTACAACGATGACCACAACGAATACCGTCACGTCCAACTCCCCAAGGCCATGCTCAAGGCCATCCCCAAGGACTACTTTGACGGCGCGCGAGGCACGCTGAAGCTGTTGTGGGAAGATGAATGGAGAGGTCTCGGCATCACGCAAAGTCTGGGCTGGGAGCACTACGAGGTCCACGAGCCGGAACCGCACATTTTGCTCTTCAAGTGAGTACAACCCGCTCCAGCCGGATCCCGATGGGAAACAAGCGCGTGAACACGTGACTGATTATTATTGTGCTTAGGCGACCGATGAACTACCAGGCACCGACTCACTGAGACGAACAACTCTGAACACCATGGATCGACAGCGGAGCCCTGATAGGTAACCGTTGCCGACGATGTGAAGCGCGGAAATGCAAATCCCGCGAGAGCGCATCATGCGAACCAATAATGGAGAAGAAGAAGAAGCAGAAGCAGAAGCAGAAAAAGGCCGGGTCAATTGGGCATAAGCCGGTTGTGCATTGGCATAAGCTTCCAGCGAGCGAACACGCTGATCAACCCGACATTGGCCGGCCGGCTACTTAACGAAATAATGCATTCGGAGGGGAATCACGAAAAGGACCAAGCGAGAAAACCCAACGGGCGCCTTCAAGCGCGCAAAAATGGATCGTTTCCAGCGTCTGCATCTGCATGGAGCTTGTCTGTTTGTTGCCTAGCAGCGCCTTGTTTATCTCTTTGCTCTTTCTTCCTGTAGTTCTGCAGACAGTTGTCTGTCTCTTTTCTACCCCACTCCTTCTAGGATAGACTCCTGTCCATAGCTGAGAAAGTCATATAAAAAGTTCAAAATCGCTCACGAGAACGCCGTATGCCACCACAATTGTTTTTCAAAAATCGAACGCATGCTGCGTCAAGGTTGTAAGGTATTGAGCTGATTTATCTCTAGCATTACGACACGGTATTTCGGTATTCTGCCGAGAATAACAAGCTGGCCGGTTTTTTGTTGAGCCCTTTCGATAGCATTCTAGACATATTACGTAGATATTACACCTATATCAGAGGCACGTATCATGGTGAACTGGCCAAGACATACGGCAGTCTTTGTGTACATGACCTGAAAGATCGTACTAATCAGTAAGTCGTTTGTATATGACGCCCAGCTTCGCGTTGATCGCGTCAAAAATCGTTTCTCGAAAAAGCCAATGGCAGTGGAAGACCAGCCACATCACAGCAGTGCAGTATACATATGTTGTTCTCAACTTTTGGCGTGCCATCGACTTAGCACACTCGGCATGAGACACGAAGCACGACCGCAGACTCAATCGTATTCAACTAGACAAGCGCGGAGGTGGAGGTCGCAATGATCTAATTATCAATCGAGTGAAGCAAATCCTGGCCAAAGCACCCAATCCATCCACACCCAACGGCATGTCCAACGTTTATACTTTTAACTTTAGTCTAGATACCACCCCACCCTTCCGCTCGACCAGCGCTCCTTGTGTAGCAGCAGCGGCAGCTCCACCCTCTCCGGCTACCTGAACGACAGCAACTACAGAATGTCGCGTCCCGAGCCCGTCCCGGCGGCTTCGGAGCCTGCTGCTGGTAGCGGTGGTGGAGGCTTGTTGAGTCGCTCGCTTGGATCGAGCTGGAGGGACCTGGCTCCGATCGCACAGGCGAGTTTGGAGAGGGATTTGGAGGGCGAAGAGGAAGAAGAGGAACAACAAGGCTCGGAAGACAGTGAGGAATCAAGCGACGAAGATGAGGCAGCTGGTGGGTTGCTGTCGAGCTCAGCACCCACGGAAAGGCGATACTCGCTCTATCAATCCTATCGACGCAACAGTTTCGTGGGGAACAGAGCGAGGATGCCGGTTGAGTTTGGAAGCACTGCGAGGGGGAGAGGCAGTGGGTTGGGGAAAACCATGTCAAAGGTCGATAGGGAAGCAATGTTGGAGGAAGAAAGGAGCTTGCTGAGAGACAACAACTTGATCCCTCCGAAACATGCGAGGGGACCGGAGGGAGACAGGACGAGGAGAAAGAGCTGGTATGCCATTCCCATCCCTAGGGGAGACGGCAAAGGAAGTGGACAATCAAGAAATGTCAATGCTGGTGGAGCCAATTCTGAACAGGCACCGCTGCTGGCCAACCAGCCTTATGGTGGACAGGCCGATCCGAGGACGATTTCGACACGTTGGGAAGAAGCCGTGAAGGAAGGCAGGATTCAGACAACATGGCAACGTGAGGCCAAGGTACTGTCTGGATACGCCTTTCCACTGATGGCAACTTTCTTGCTGCAATACTCGTTGACCGTCGCTTCTGTCTTCGTACTTGGCCACATAGGAGCCACAGAGCTGGGAGCTGTCAGTCTCGCAAGTATGACAGCCAATATCACGGGCTACGCTATCTACCAAGGCCTTGCTACCAGTTTGGACACCCTTGCACCGCAGGCCTATGGCAGTGGAAAGAAGAAGCTCGTTGGATTGCAAATGCAGAGGATGATCTATTTCCTCTGGGCCGTGACAATACCGATTGCCATTATATGGCTACTGGCCGATAAGATTCTTCTCGCAATCGTTCCCGAGAAAGATGTTGCGAAGCTTGCTGGTCTTTATCTGAAGATCGTTCTCTTTGGGGCACCCGGCTACGCCACATTCGAAGCCGGCAAGCGATACGTACAAGCCCAAGGCATGTTTTCAGCTTCCCTGTACGTACTCGTGATCTTGAGCCCTTTCAATGCGTTTCTCAACTGGTTCCTGGTCTGGAAGCTTAATCTAGGGTTTATCGGCGCCCCCATCGCCGTGGCAATCACCGACAACTGTCTCCCACTCGGACTCTTCATCTACGTCCGCTTCTTCAGCAAAAACGGCATGAGCTGCTGGAACGGATTCACGAAGAAGGCATTCCACAACTGGGACCCGATGGTCAAACTGGCTCTTCCCGGCGTGCTCATGGTCGAAGCCGAGGTGCTTGCGTTCGAAATTTTGACGTTCGCCGCGAGCTATTACGGAGTCGAGGTGCTCGCCGCGCAGTCCATCCTAGCAACCCTCACAAATATCACGTTCCAGATCCCGTTCCCGCTATCCATCGCAGCGTCAACGCGAGTCGCCAACCTCATAGGCGCCACGCTCGTCGACGCCGCGAAACTGACCACGCGAGTGGCCTTCTTCGGCGCTTTCCTCATCGGCATCTTCAACGTCGTTCTCCTCAGCGCCCTCAAGGATTACATCCCTCGTCTCTTCACCTCGGACGAAGAAGTCGTGCGCCTCACGTCCGCCGTCCTACCACTCTGCGCAGCGTTCCAGCTCTTCGACGCGCTTGCCGCGCTTGCCAATGGAGTGTTGCGAGGCATAGGGAGACAGCACTTTGGCGGGTACGTGCAGCTCTTCTGCTACTATGTCATCGCGATGCCCATCAGCTTTGGAACAACTTTCGGGCTCGATTGGGGATTGCTAGGATTATGGACAGGTGTCGCGATCGCGCTAGGCTTGGTCTTCGCGGTCGAGTTTGTTTATTTGAAAAACACGGACTGGACTACCAGCGTGGAAGAGGCGAGGTTGCGAAATATACAGGAGTGAGCTCTCGTTGATTTGGTGTACATGAGAACATGTACAGTCGGGTAATGTGTATATAGTCCTGTTTGTTCGCAATCATATATGTATTCCGTCACATCTCTCGTACTTCCCTCTTTTCGGTCCTTCTTCCATTATTGTAGAGATGGGACTCGATGTTGGCAGAGGGATGTAGGTACCTTTCGCAGACGCTTCAGCAAATGTCGACATGCCTTCACCAAATTTCCCAAGCTCATCATGTCGCCTCGTTCATGCAGTCCATCTGATTATCCATGCAAGTTGTAATCAATACTCCTTGACCTCTTGCAAACGCACGCGCACTCTGTTGGGTGCATGCAGTAAACGTTTCACCTGGGAACTGTTCTCGCCATCACCATTTCCGGTCATAGTCTCGTCATCGCCTCGCTTCTAGCTAAGGAGTTCCTTGATGTCCTCAATGCGCTGCGTCTTCTTTTCGTCCTCGCTCATCATGCCGAGGGAAGACGCGAGGAACTTTTTGCGGTCTTGCACCTAAACGCAGGCCAGTTAGCAAACATCATCTCGAGAGAATACATTGATGTAGAATATAACTAGAAGTGTTTCGAGCTTACCTTCAACATTTTCTCCTCGATACTGCCTTCCACCACGAACCTTGTCACGTGCACTTCTTCCGTTTGACCCATTCTATGCACGCGGTCGATCGCCTGTGCTTCGACGGCGAAGCTCCACCACGGGTCCATCATGAAGACTCTTTTCGCGCAAGTCAAATTTAGACCTACACCGCCGGCGCGTAGCGAGAGGAATAGAACAGTGAATTTCGGGCGGCTTGCGAAATCGGCGAGCACTTTTGCGCGTTCCTTTTGCGACATGGACCCGTCGAAGCGCAAGCAATCGATGTTTGCCCCGGCCAAGGCGGGTCCAAGGATGTCGAGGAAAGATGTGAACTGGCTGAAAATCACAGTCTTGAGGAGAGGGTCGGATTTGCGGAGGCTCTTCAGCTGTTTGAGGAGATTGTTGATTTTGGCCGAGGACAGAGTGTTGACTCGGCGGAGAGTAATTTTTGGGCTGGCGTCTTTCTTCTCTGTCGTTTGCGTGCTCCCATACATGTCATCAGACTCCTCGTCTTCCATGGCGAATGCAATTGCGAGCGCGTTGGCACCTTCGTCCGCGGAGTCATCATCTTCATGTCGGATGACTTCGAAGACGTCGCGAGCGGTGATGGGTTCTCGGCAGTTGAAGCAGCGCGGAAGTTCTCCTTTGCTGCTCTGATGCTCGATATAATCAAGCAGGCACTTTTTGCACGCCGAATGCCAGCACCCGGTGACCGCTTGCTCTTCCATAGGCTCCTCACTGCAGATGGGGCACTCCATATCTGTCTCCTCCTGGATCTGCTTGAGGACGTGGGCGCCGAACTTGCTTGCGTCCTGTTCACCTTCATCCGCCTGGAAACGTTCCAACAATGCGTTGAGGTCCATGTCGTCGGCCAAGCCGTTCGCAATGTCTGCGGCTACTGCAGCGTCCTCTTCGTCTGCAACGATTTGCTTATTGCGAGTTAGCACGGGGTGGCAACAGCTCTGCCTTAGACGTAGAATTTGTGCGAAAATTGTGGTATAGCTCTTCATCAGTGTTCCTGCCTCCATGTTGGCACTGAAGGCCCGTTTTGCTCTCGCGAAGATGAGCTCGTAGACTTCCCGCTCTGGATCAGACAGCTTGACTTGTTCGATCGTGACGGTCTTCGGGGGCAACGGCACGAGAGCTTCACCGTCAGGTGTCTTCATGTCTTTCGTTCTGCGTAAGACGATGGGCTCGAGCACAGTCTGCACAACATCCAGAGCGCGAACAAAGTCGCCCTTTTCGAACGGCACAGTAATGAAAGTCTTCCAGAAGCTGAAGTTGTTCCAGGGTTCCACGCGCAAGAAACGGACCAAGCTGAAGAGGTCCTCAAGCCTGTTCACAATCGGTGTTCCAGTGAGGACCCAGCGATGTCTTGCTGCCAATTCGTAGCAAGCCTTTGCAGTCTTCGACTGTCTGTTCTTGATCATGTGGGCTTCGTCCAAAATGATTCTCCAGTATTCAAGACTGAAAAGTCCTCCATGCGATCCGCGGGCGCCACCTGCAGCGGCCACAGCGTTGAATTCGCTGAGGATTGTACCATACGATGTGATGATAACATTGGGCGCGGACGCGACGTTGGCAGCCGAGCAAAGTGTCTGAAGATTCATAGTCTTCTCGCTGCCGTAATATACCATCACCTTCAACGTACCCTCTTTGGATGCCTTATCGGCTTCACTTTGCCACTGCGCGAGCAGTGACATTGGTGCAACAACAAGCGTAGTACCAGGCGCGAATTCGACACCGTTACTGTTTCTACCCAGTCTGGGCAAAGATGCGACAGCGTCATCTTTCTTCTCACCCAAGGCTGCTTGCTGCTCAGGCGAGGTGTGAGAATGTATCAGAGAGAGCATCTCGATAGTCTTACCAAGACCCATCTCATCTGCAAGGATGCCACCAAGGCAGGTCTGCTCCTGCACTGGGAAGTCGAGACTGAGTTCACCACTGTAAGGGTTAACATAGAAACATGGCTGGCCATCTACGGCAGGGAGCTCCTTGTCATCTGCATCTTTGTTGGGCCAAGAATATTCTTCCCACAGCGGATGCATAGACATCTCTCTGTGATCCTGCTTTTGGCTTGTCTCCTTCGCCATCATCCAATGCAAGGCTTGCTTTTGGTACTTGCGCAAATCCATAGTGAAGGTGTCCGCTGGCTGCGCTTCAGGGGTGTTGAAGTCGAATGACTGAGCCTTCTTGTATAGACTGTCGAGCTGATCTTGCTCAAGTTCTTCGCCCTCCTCATTCTCTTCCGACGGAGGCGAAGATCCTCCTTGCTCTGGTGTACTGCTTTTGCTCTTCTTCTCCCGTTGATCATATTGTTCCGCAACCTCAGCAGCCTGCAGAATGCCTTCCTTCTTATGTTTGGCAGTTGTCTCGTTGGTTTTGGAGGGATGCAAATTGATCTCGGAGAAGAGTTTCACCAGTGCAACCTGCCGTAACCGCAGGTCACGCTCGTCGGACGACTCTGTGGCTTCGAAGATCCCCGTCTCTCGATTGTCTGACGGCTTTACAAAGTTACTGGCTTCAAACGCAGAGTGGAGCATGTAGCACCGTAGCTGCAGGTATACGGTATCATTTGTCCGTACTCTCTCAGGCGCGAAGATGCAATGTCCCTCGAACGTGCAAAGCTTCTGGTCCAGTAGTGCACTTATCCAGGCAGCAGTCTCTTTCTCTAGACGTCCAATCTCCTCGCCACGAGAATTCGTAAAGCGCACGATCATGTCCTGCGTCTTCCTCACGACCTGCCTGATCTTGCCTCCCCTACCTGCCTTTTGTTGCAAAGCCTGCCTCTGCCGCTCAATTTTAACCACATCGTCTGGCCTCAAGAGACCAACGCCGCTTCTTGTTGTCCATCCTGCCACGCCCAACGCTCCGATGTAACGCTTAGCTGGCATTGATTTCAAGGCGAGAGGTGTCGCGACCGGTGTCGCAGACGCGTATTGCGAGCCACGTGCTCGAGGCGTGGCCTGCACACTGCTTGCAGGGTTTGCGAATGGAGACAACGGACAGACGCTGCTACTCGGCGCCCGAGACGGTGCGGAAGGCTGTGGTGCGGTCTTCCAAGAACCGTCAAAGTAGGCGTTGATCGCTCGTTCCATATCTTTGCCGAAAGTCTGCTGCAGGCTCAAGATCGTCTCAGCAGGTGGATCGACTCCAGTGAACGCCTTGAAAGTTTCGGCGTCGAAATCGTTCTCCTTGTCGTGACTTGTGGCATGGCTGCTTTGCTGTCTGATCGTGGTCGGAGTCTCTGGCAGATTGTTGACCTCGTCCGGAAGGGTTGATTCGGCGATCAACGAAGGATCGTGGGCGGGCGAATCGTCAATGAAGAAACGTCGCTTTTTCTGAGGACGGTCGTCTAGGTCTGCCATGGTCCAGAAGTGAATAGGTGGGTGGCAAGAGGTATGTTGCCTCGAGGCGAGAAAGTGTCGTGTTTGGGAAAGAGGGTCTTTCGGGTCGCGCACTGGAAGACGCGACGCGCAGCACTTTGAGCAATGATTCCGTCATGCATTACTCAGCGGCGAATTGAATGATCGATCTCACTTGGCTGTACAGTACCTGGACAAGACCATCTCTACTGCGGGTCTGCAATGTACGATTGACCTTGTTCTGTACGGTAGCGAATCTGGAAGGGAGTTTTTGAAAGAGGGCCGAGGTGTCACGAGAAAGGCGTCAAGGCATCACCATGAAAAGAATGCAAAGCAGGATGAGCGCAACAAAGAGAGCTTGCACAGGAGCCATTACAAGAAAGAGAGGGACGACATGTCGCATACCGCAGAGGCGGTTCGCCTCATCAGAGGTTGAGCAGCCCAGCTCTCAGATATCATCCGCCGCCGAACTGGCCTCTGCAAGAAGATACTGCCTGGACCTGTTGCGCAAATACGATACCCCCTCCTCGCTGCTTCTTCCATACATCCCGAGCCATGCGCGCGACGCCTATGTCGCATTGCGCGCTTTCAACATCGATGTCGCTCGTACCGCCGATACCACCAGCACACCGACCATAGGAAGCATGCGTCTGCAGTTTCAGCGCGACGCTGTTTCAAAAGCTTTGACTGGCTCTCCCCCCAAGCAGCCAATCGCCCTATTACTGGCGAAAGCGGCAGACAATGTGGCATACATGACAGATGGAACGTCGACATTTAGCAAAAGCTGGTTCATGCGGATCATTGACACGCGCGAGAAGTATCTCTCAAACCCGCCTTATCCAGACATGGCTGCCATCGAGTCTTATGCGGAGAACACATACAGCACGCTGCATTACCTTACCCTCCAGGCCTTACCTATGGCCAGCCTGACAGCCGACCACGTTGCTAGCCATATTGGCAAAGCGACCGGGATTGCGGCCGTCCTGAGGGGCCTACCTTTGATTGCCTTCCCGGGTCCACCAAATTCGCACAGTAACCAGGCTGGGCAAATGGCAGGCGATGTGGGCGCCAGTCGGCAGGGCGCGGTCATGCTGCCCCTCGATATCATGGCCGAATGCGGTGTGCGCGAGGAAGACGTTCTGCGCAATGGTGCGCAAGCACACGGTCTTCGCGACGCCGTCTTCGCTGTGGCAACTCGCGCCAATGACCATCTCATCACTGCTCGGCAAATGCTGACCAACGTCCGCGCCGGCCAAGACGCCGGGCACGAATTTGAACACCAACACGAAGAAGAGCACGTGTACTTATCTGCAAAAGGCAAAACTGAAACCCCAAGTCAAGAAATCGAGCGAGCCTTTGGGGTTTTCATGCCCGCTACCGCAACCCAAATATGGTTGGACCGCTTGCAACAAGTGGATTTCGACATCTTCAGTGATAAGCTCAGGGTGACTGACTGGAAGCTGCCGTGGAAAGCTTTCTGGGCCTATAACCGACGCAGCTTGTAGGCTTTGGTCATCTTTAGACTTTGGTCATCGTTATACTTTCTGACCTCTACCACCGTTGCCATACCACTATTGCCATACCACCACTGCCATAGCGGCCTGTGGAAAATCCTTCAGCACACTTGTCGAAATGTAGGATATAATCTTGATTCTTCCTCTCTCGTCTCATCTTCTCTCTCGTCTTCTCATACGCACCCCCAAACCTTCAAATCCAATACTGTCCGCAAAGCAACAAAAGTACACTACAAAACAAGCAACACACAAGCAACCAACTACGCCCTTCCAGCACGATGATGGTCCCCGAACTGCCTGAAGGAATGACCTACTGGATGATCCTGATGTCTGGAATCGCTCTATTCCCGTTGGTCATCCGTTATTACATCTACACTGGAGCCCCCGAACGCACCACGGTTGTGGATACACTCCGAGAGGAGGTGATTAGATCCCTCCGCAAGGCGGCCGCGCAAGACAAAGTCAATCTGCGCGAAAAGGACCTTGCCATCCAATTCCAGCGGGAGGCCATCGAGCGCCTCGAGCACCGTGTCGCTGCTGACACCAAGAGCCTGAGCTCCTACAGAGCCACCGTTCAAACCGTTCAGTGCCAGCGGGAAGACATCGAGCGTCTTGAACACTGCGTCGCTGGTAAAGAACGACTCCTGAACTGGCAAACAAAGCAGCTCAAGATCATGGACGAAGCCATCCTGGCCAAAGACCGCATGACCCAGCAGCTCAAGAAAGGCTTGGCTGAGAGTAACACACACATCCGTGATCTGCAATGGGATATTGAGAGCTTCGAGGCTCAGGTCAAGGACAAAGACAATCTGCTCTGGACGGTCACCGGACGCGGCACTACTGCCATCCAAGCCATCTGCCATCTGCAAGATCGCCTCCAGAAGTCCACCGAAGCCCTGCAGTCGACTGTTCAAGATGACATTCACGCCATCGACTGCCTTGAAGCCAAGTACGTCAAGGCTATCGTGCAGCTCTCAGACAAGCTTGCGGTCTCGGATAAGCGTCTCTCAGAGCAGACCGCGGACGCGAAGGCTCTACAAGCCCACATCTCAGAACGAGTACCGCATCTCATGGCATGCATCAAGTCTAGGGACTTTGCTCTCAAGGAGATCGAGGACATAGTCAAGACTACCGAAATCGACCGCGATATTCTGATCGCAGAGTATAAGTCAAAGGTCTACACTGACCTGGAGGCGGAAAAGATGGACCGCAGGGTGCTGGCAGACAAGCTCGCGAACGTCGGCAACGAGCTCAACGTCGCAAACTTCCGTCTCGCTGACAGCTACGCCGCTTCCGACGAACTCGTCGAACGATACGAGTCCGAAATGGAATCAGCGGCCTCGCAGCGTAGAGACCTTCAAATCGAAATCGACACTCTGACCGCCGAGTTGTCGGAGTGCAAACGTCGCTTGTCAACCGTCAATTCCCTGGTCCTGAGCCACAAGACTCACTTGGCCAGCGTCCGCGAAGCAAAAGCGACTCTCGAGAGCAAGTTGACCTCCGCGAACCAACTGGCCGAAGACAACGGAAATCAAATGGGATTCGCAAAGCTCGCCCTGGAGAACGCTCTTAACGAACTCAAGACACTGAACGACGAGAAAACCAAGCTCAAGCTCGTCAACAACAGCTATCGCAGCGGCTCCATCAGCGCAGAATCCTCCCTCGCAGAAGCACGCGACTCCCTGCACATCCAAAGGGAGAAAGCCGAACGCTCCGCCATGCAGCTCATCAAGACCGAAGGACGATACAAGCAGAGCAAGTCCGTGGCCGAGGAACTGTACAAAGCAGCCAGAGACCTAAAGGACGAACTGGAAATCTCCAGTCAGCGCCTGGCCCAAAGCGAAAGTGCCCGCCACGAGTTCAAGAGCACATACATCAACCTCGCCGCGAAGCTGGCCACCGCGGAAGACACCATCATGACAGCATCCACGGCTCTGGCAGAATCCCAACGGGAAGAACGCGAGCAGCACTCCCATCGCGTCAAACTCGCCGAGCAGCTCGTCGTTTCCAAATCGCATATCGGGCGTCTGGAGGCCCAAGCCAGCGAGTCCAACGATCGCCACCATGACGTTGTGCGCAATCTCCGCCTTGCATTGCAGTTGGTGCACAGGTTGAAGGAACAAAACTTGTTCCTGAAGAGGGATCTGAAGGAGGAGAGCAAGGCTAGAGAGCATGCTGAGGGGTATGTCAATGTCGAGGAGGGTGATTCGGAGGGGGGAGATGGGAGTGGATACGATGCGAGTGAAGAAGATGAGGTCGAGGATGAGGATGATGAGGAGGAATTCGAGGCTCTCGAGTTTGCTGATCTCATCTCGTCTTAATAGAGAAGACGTGATGAGATGGGGATGTGGTCGACGCTGCTACAAACCTCTCTGTGCACTGCTTTGCTTTGCTTTGCACTGCTTTGCTTTTTGATTTTCTGCTGCTTGGAATTGATCTATCTCGCGAACACGTGGGATACTGATATTTCTGTTTTCCGTATCGAAGATGAAATGAATCAATAAATTCACAAATTAACGGAGTCGAAAGGACCTAACTCAAGTGACCATGTAATTGATTAATAAGTGCTGTTCGAGCAGAACGTGTTATAATTACATATAGTTTGATGCCGGATGCGCACAAAATGACAAATTTGACTGCATGTAAGGGTATTTAAGGTACTTCCATCAACCATCTCTCCCACTATGCAATACCTGCACATGCATGCTGATTGTCCTCTCATTCTTGACCTCGCCACCCAATTATTCACGCTCAGATGTATGCCTCCAACTTGCTACAGACTTGCATGTATTCCCTGACTGAACCCAACATTCTTGTTTCTCGATGGCGTGTGCTGTTTGCTTCCAAAAGGTGACCAGATGGTGGTGTGTCTGTGATGCTACGATGATGAGCTCAGGTTGAACTGGTAAGGATGTCTGGTAAGCCGGTCTCGACTGCTTCCTCGGTCAGGGCAACACCACCGTCAACTTCGATCTCAATTCCGAAGCTTTCGTGGCTCTCTCTGCCGCTCATGTCAGATGCCACGCTCAAACGCGCATGGCTAAAGTTCAAATCGGGCCTGAGAACGCCACAGACTGTTGCGGCTTTGCCAGCAGGGTTACCCGTCGCGATGTCTTCGAAGCGATGTGTCGTTGGCGTGTCTGGCGTCAGGGGAAATGTTGTGGGTGTTGGGAGACTGATTGAAGAAGCGCTGGACGAAGTGCCTCCAGGTGTACCAGATGCGCTGCTTTCAACGCGGCGAATCCGGGCACGCGAACGATCGGGTGTCATGTGTGAGTCGTTACCGGCTGATCTGCCCGAGTAATGCATGCTGAAGCCATGGTTGTGTGCCCGTTGGCCGTCGTCAAAGCTCTGACTGTCGTATGCGCAGCCAGAATTGCGGCTGTAGACCGGACAAATTCCCGGACCTGGACAGGGGTGTGGGTCGAGCGAGATGCAGTTTTCTTCGGCATCATCATCATACATGCTGCTGGAGTTGCTGCTTGTGGTCCACTCGAGCGGTGTTTCATCCTCGTAGAGGCCATCTCCTGCTTGTATCATCGTGATGTCCATACTCTCGGATCTCTCGAGACGTCTCGGACTTGACATGGCTTCAGATGATACCCTCCGCGTACCGAAGCCGAGCACGATCTCGGGATTCAGCACGCGAAGAGTCTTTGCTTCTTCATTCGTGATGAGTGGCTGAGCACCGTGCACCACCGAGCCAATGTTGACGTACATACGCTCTTGCAAGAAAGGGCGACATGCGTGACAGACCCTGTAATGGCAGCGATCCGCTTGCAGCTGCAGTTGCTTTGCTGCGGTCGTGGTAGAAAACATCTTTCTTGCGGTTTGCTGTGTCGGCGTCGTGCTCACTTGTTGCTTGTCCGGTGCTGCAGTGGCTCCGAGTGATGCGATGCAGCTGTGGAACACGTTGCTGTGCTGCGAGCCAGGCGATTCCTCGGTGGAAAGACCTTCCATCCTCTTGACAGTGGCGATCAAGTGTTCTTTTTGCGCAACAAGTTTCTCCACCTCATCGAAGGTGTACAGTCCATCGCGGATCTGCTTGATCACACTTGGGCTCATTTTAAGAGACTGAGCGAAATGGGCCATGACGTCGAAGTAGTTTGATTTGTCGGGAACTGTGACGGCGCTCTCCGCAGCTATTGGGACAGAAACCTGCTGGCGCTCAAGAAGCCAGTCCTGGTGGCAGGCGTAAAGCCAGCCGATGTTTGGGATCCTGCCACACATCTGGCAGATATTGTCGCCGTGCAGTCGAATCATGGTGATGTGAGTGCATTGTCCGCGGCGCGGCACAGGGTTGTGAGTTAAGACTTTGGACCTGCGAGGTAGTATGGGCGATGGCGGCGGGTCAGGCGGAGTCGGAACAACCTGGGAACGTGTGAACAATGGACGCATGAGAGCCGTGGTGAACGAATGGAGGGAGTCAATGAGGTCCATGTCCATATGAAGGAGTATTGGTGGGTTGAAGGCGGTAAAGCGATGGGATGGGCTTCATGGGTAGCGTCGCGGGGAGTGCTAGACAAGCAATCATTTACTGACCTGTTGTATGGCGGCCATGAGTGCGGCGAGACTTCCACGGTCGTGTCGTGAATTTGTGTTGTCCACGAACGGGTCGCAATTCGATGTTTCGGTCGGCTCAGTCGCGTGGGTGCCAACTTGAACATTCGCTTCGGTGGCCATGGCAGGCAATGAGAGGTGTGAAAGTGGCTTGAGCGATTGAAGGTGACCACGAAAGTCTCAATGGCGTGAGAAGTGATGTGAGGTGTGATGGCCGTCGATGCAAATTGATTGTCTTTACGCCTTGGACTGCGAGTATTGTAGCCTCGTGTCTGTGAGTGTAGAGTAGAGGATCAACGCATGCGTTCATTGGTGCCTGCAAGTCTTGGAAGTGGGTTGTCTTTACTACTCCTGCCGTACTGTACTGTATGTCAGGAGTTGGAAGGCGCGTATGCCCAAGTCATCAAACTCAAGCCCAACACCTCAAATCATGTACAGTACCTCAACCTACATGTAATTGCTGTAGGCATTGTTGAAGCTGAACTTTCCCACCCGCCCAACGCAGACCATATTAAATTCGGTTGTACGACTTGTGTACAAAGCACGTGTTTGTGCAAGGGAGACCTGCCTTTTGCTTCAAGCGCCATGTCCCTATCCGGGCTCGAAGCAAACCATTGGGCGTCCATGTCCCAATCGTCATGATGCTCACGAACGGAGGCACACAAGGTATTGGGTCTCGACATACACGCATCAAATCATGTCAAACTCGTGGTAGAGCAGCCACGTCGCTGACATTTGACGTGCAAAGCAGTGATAGCACCTTGGTGCTTCGAGGTTGTGGGCCGAGGGTCTGAAGAACGTTCAACCGAGCATCGGCACATGGCAGTGAGAACGAATGAATGGTGTTTGATGATGCCTTTGGCTGATATTGGGTACATGTAATACTCGAGATCGAGACGCTCCAACGCCCGACAATACTCTCATGCAAGAAGAACAATAGTGGAAGAAGATCATCAGCACTACTACAGTACATCTGTAATAATTATTTGAGAAGAACTTGAAGAGTGGATCGCTGGGCTGTCTCGAAGCTTAAACGGCCAGCGCGACCGGATGTCGCCGACAACAGACGTACTGTAAACACACCAATCCCCGACATCCTCTCCACTCCATCCCCACGACTCCTTCAACACCACCTACCCGTCACCACCCTCGATTGACCACTTCGTATACCCACTGCGCCCACGCGCAGCCCGCCACCGCACATCAACATGTCTGTCAAATTCGAGAAGGAGACTGTCCGCGCGACCACTGGCGGCGGCGGCAAGGAAGACTTCATGCACAACATCGGCGAGGCCCTGACCAAGAGCAGCGGACCCAATGGCTACCTTGCTGTGAGTGTGAATCCACGCGACTGAAGCGCGTCTCTATCGCGTCGAGTCAGCCGCATCGTAAGCTAACATGTGCAATTCAACCCGACAGTGGTACCTGAAGAAGCTCCAAGAAGACCCTCTCAAGACCAAGATGTTCACATCTGGCTCTCTCGCCGCTCTGCAGGAGTTCCTGGCCTCGTGGATCGCCAAAGACCGCAACAAGTCGGGTCACTACTTCACCAGCCGTGTGCCCAAGATGGCCATCTATGGCGCGCTCATTAGCGCGCCTCTGGGCCATGTTATGATCTCCCTCCTGCAGAAGACTTTCGCTGGCAGGACAAGTCTGAAGTCGAAGCTCCTTCAAATCATTGTTTCCAACCTCCTTGTAAGATGCGGACCAATGTGCAACCAAGCGCTGCATTGACTGACCCGACCGCGTAGATCTCTCCCATCCAGAACGCCGTATACCTCTTTAGCATGGCCATTATCGCTGGCGCGCGTACATTCCACCAGATCCGCGCCACCGTGCGCGCTGGCTTCATGCCCGTCATGAAGGTCTCTTGGATCACCTCGCCCGTCGCCTTGGCGTTCGCGCAAGCCTTCCTGCCCCAGGAGACCTGGGTGCCGTTCTTCAACATTATTGGTTTCGTTATTGGGACCTACATCAACGCCCACACCAAGAAGAAGAGGCTGCAAGCCCTCAGGAGGAAATACAATGACGGCGGACGCGATCCCAGGGATGGTAGGACTAGTGATGGCAGGTCGGACTACGGTCGCCCTGGTTACTAAATGATGCCGAACGGGAGAGAGAGAACATGTTGTATCCACATGTGCGATTTACAGGGCCAACGCGACAACCCAGGCTCCCGCACGGCGTGTGCCAGTCGCACCGAGTCTTGCTTCCTCGGCGCCTTTGCCGATGACGATGGACATACAGCGCAAGAGATTTTGCCATCTTGTGTGCATAACACTTTTCATTCATATTTTGTTGACTAATGGGGATCCTGAAATTTACAGCTGCTCACAGCAAGAACGTATGAACGTATGAACGAGGGTTGAGATACCCATTCTCCAGCGCATATGTTTTGTTGACTGCCTTGTGGCAAATAGGCCTCTTGCCACCCTTCGATGGTTGTGTAACCAATGATGGACCACCGCAAGTGTACGCGTTGAGATCCCCTGGGTGTCCATGTGGTTATTGGTGCCATGTTGCACTTCGCAATCAAGCTTCTCAACGTGTTCAAAGCGGACAGGAGCTTTCGCGACACAGCGGACTTGTGGCCTCGTCCGCGAGTACTACATAAGGAGGTACTGACCTCATCTTAGGCACCACAAAGCGTCAAAAGGGACATACATGTACCATTGCTTAGTCGTTATTCACCGTTCTCAGACTCCATACATCTGGCCTCGTCAATAAATCACCACGGACAAAATTTCTGCGACGGGCGCCCTCTGGCTAAAACTTACGTGTCAACACCGAATTTCCTGGACTCTGGCGAGCGGAAATGCGTTTGACAACCATTGGGCGATCGCTTCTCGATTGTGTCTATGGGCGCAGCATACGTGTTCCTTGGGAGGATCTGCAACAGCAAAGTCGATAGTCAACTCCTACCACGACGATGTTTGCGAGGCACAGTTTATACTAACGGAACTTCCCAAGCCTCAAAACTTGAAATTCAATGAGGATCCTGTGGCCCTTAAGATACTTACGTGGTAAGATACGACTTGCTGACGATACCTCGCATGATTATTGGGCTTCAGTGTCCTTTGGCATCATTCGGTGTACTCGATACTCCCTGTGCGCTGCCTGGTTGTTTTCCAACGTGTTCCACGCCGGAGCTGCCTCCTGCGGGAAGCTGCATTGAACTTGGGAAGCCGCTCAATTCGTCGTCATCAAACTGGAAGGGCCCACGCCAGAGGCTCGGAAGGCTCGAAAGGCCAGACGGTGCCACTGAGATCCGTTGTACACACCTCTGGTTTGTTTGCCCCCTTTGTGGCAAATCGATGTCCGGAGAGCCATCCATTTCAATTGACTGGTCCTCCTGGAAGAAGCCGTGCAATCATATCTGAGCCGAAATTGTGTCTGTTGACACTGTGACGGAGGCGTCAGATGACTGAAGGATAACGGGCCAGGAATACGAAGATTGGCTCATTGGGCATCGTGGCAACAGCAGCATGCTATGATGGCTCCAAAGCAAACTTCTGACCCGGGGACCAGGATCATCCTAGAAAAGCCGTGACACATTGTATGTCACTTATATACAGCGCAGTTCCTGACCAGCGACTTGCATCAAGTACGGACGCCTTATACCCCACCCCACCTGTTGTCGTGTGCCCCGGTTGCACACATCTCGGAGCGCTAAGACCGCTACAAAGTACCTACCTTTCTGCATCCATGCCAAGACACCACTGCGAGGACCTGATCTCCCTACGTGAATTCGACAGCGCTTCTGATCTCGTCTCCCCGATCGTCTATCGTCGCACCCGCCAAAGCAGGGACGATCGCTACTATCCATATGACTCCAGACATCGACAGCAACGGCCCGAGGAGGGGGCGCCGAAGGTCGAAAAGACGCTGGACGAGCTAAGACAGCCCGGCCTCGTCCGTCAGGGCGATCTTGGCTGGACTCTGGAATATGCTACTGCATACTGTTTCAAACATCTCACTGGTAATCGACCTTGTGTCGTTGACACAATCGACCACGCGCGTCAGGCACCTCTGGGAAAGCTGGCGCCATTCTTGATATTCGACTCCTTGGACAGAGAGCTGTTCCAGGGAAAGCTGAATGGCATGGTGTACCTCAAATGGCGACCTCTATCGGACAACGCCCCAGGCGTGACAAATGCGCCCGACGTGAAAGATCCGAGAATCTGCATCGAGTTGAACAGCAGACCGTTCGAAGAACGAGGTGCTAGCCTTGACGAGCTACTCGATGCCCTCATTCACCAGATGATACATGCATATTTCCTCGTGTGCTGTGGCAAGCAAGGCAAAAGCACCGAACAAGACGGACGACTACTCGACGCTCTGCACTTTGGCATCCTGATGTACACCATTCTTGAGATCTCCGGGGCCTGCGAGGAAGGGCCGTTGCCTCTCACGTTCTACGCACACCGACGAGCATGCCGATCGAGAACCGCCTGTCATTCGCGTCGAGTGGACTGGTACGATCGTGGCGGAAGCAGATCAATCGCACGACCATACATCGCTATTGATCCCCACGGCGGTACAGTCGGTCCTCCTCCCAACGATGGGAAATCTCACTGCATGCACGACAATCGCCGTTTCCGCAGTGCCGACATCCGCAACTGGCAGGTGTCCAATTACGCGTCCGCGATAAATCTCGACATGGACAAGAGAGACAACATCATCTACGACCTCGACGTCAGCGGAGAGCTCAAACCCGTTGAACGGCTCAAAGGCCCTCCTTCATCAACATATTTGGAGTTGGTCTGGGATGGAAAGAAAGTCATGGCACCTCGAGAAAAAGCACTGAAGTTTGACAGTCTTGCGAAGTCGGGGAAGAAGGAGGGAAAATACGAGCTCCATATGCCCAAATGCGATTTCCTGACTCTGAAGTGCGTGTTGGATTTCATTCAGCATAAGAAGTACTCGCCGAAAAAATCGGACTTCGATTCCACTGAGTCTCGGCGAAGTCATGAATTCAAGCGCAAGGGGCCTCCAATCATCGTGCATGGAAGTGGGAAGGACAACGACGCGACAGGTGGTATCGCCGTTCACATCCGCGTCTTTAAGGCTGCGGATAGCATGAAGTTCTCAGAGCTGCAAAAATACGCCATGGAGCGCCTGTACGAAATGCCGACCACCTCAGACGATCCGATCGTTGCTATCAAGGAAATCTACAGCGGCGCTGAAAGCAAGCCTATCAATGCCGAGCTGCACAAATGGGTTCGCAAGTTCCTCGCTCGGACGGATGAGTCTCTATACGCACGGCAAGGCGGCAGCGACCGTGATCCCTGGGCTGCCTCGCCATACTACAATTCATGTTCTTACCGTGGCTCGAGCAACTACGAAAAGCTCATCTCGATTCACGGCGACCGCTTCCAGGATCTCTATCACAGTAACCCCGTTCTGGAAGACGACAGCAAGCTGGTCGTCGCCGAGCTCTCCTACCCAGGCCACCTCACAGACGACAATCCCAGCGTGCCCGCACCGATCAAATCTCACATGCCTCGCATGCCCTCTTCCTCTTCTAACCACCCGTGCTACTTGCCTACAATTTCAGACGCCGCTTCATCAAGACGCCACACCCCTCTCGCCCGCAGACGCAGTTTCTCAGACTACCACGACCCGATCGACTGGCGTGCAGGTCCCTCGCGCTCACCATACGCGCACGCCGAACAGCATTCTCCCTGGTATTCACACCGCCACCCTCATTCTCACACTCTCCGTCCGCACGACCGCGAACCCTCGCCACTCTATTACTCCCATCCACATTTCAGAGCCGACTCCGCGATGCCGTCGCCGCTGGGCTACCCAATGCTGGACACCGCTTCTGCGCTCGAAGATTCGCCTTACTACGACTATTTCTCGCGGAGTAATGGGAGGCGGAGACGGGTGAATGCGTTTACGGGAAATAGTTATACGCGCTCCAGAGGGAGGTGGGGGGATTCGTATGGGCTGTTCTGATAGGATGGTGTTTTTTTGGGTTGAGGAGATGTGTGTAGATACCTGGTAGATAAAAGTGCGAGCGAAAAGACGGATTCGATTGGTACCTAGCGCAGCGAAGAGACGGATTGGTTGAGAGAGAAGGCTTTTGTGTTGGGAGCGGGTATGGGTGTCTCTGTGGTGGTTACATTTTGTAATACGATGGGCATTTCGGTTCATACCCCTATCCATGATTTAATGCTGAGGGAGTGCAAGCGTGTCTGTTTGTCGAAATGCAACACACTTGCCTAGGTATGAAACAGGAAATGAAGTCGGGCTTCACGTAATGGTCAGTGCCAGCTGTGAGTCGAGACTCGAGCCCAACTGGAGACAGCCCGAGTGCGTGAGTGGCACGTGAGTAGAAGATGTCCCTTGGATTCTACTGGGCCAATGAGAGAAGGCTGATGACATCCACTCACTTGTACTATTTGGTTCATGCTTCGAACGCGGATAGCCCGCAGCCGTTGTGTGGCAACTAACGGTTGCAAGAGGAGGAGTAGTAGGCGGGTGACGAGAACACCGCAGTCGTAATTATTGTTGTAAAGCGATTCTGTGTATTCGTGCGTGTATGTACAGCGCCTTGCATAATAGTATACTTTTAACATGTAGGAGTAACGATTCTAGAAGACCGCAAAAAAGCAACGAAGCACGTGCGACACTCTTAAGCTCTTCGTCTTGTCTCGCTCTTGCAAGTAAAGCAACGGGATCTTGGCTGCCGGAAGGCTGGCTGTCGAGTCCACTCCACTACTACTGTTGCGACTAAGTACCTACCACCTACAACACCAACGCCTCACTATTCCCTACACCACACATACATACACTCCCATACACCACGCCGATCTACATCGTCTCGACATATGCGACCTCGCATGCGCCCACCCTGACCGCGGCCCATCGGCGCCGGACCTCTCTCGAAAGCGCGCATCCTACCGCGACCGCAACGACACCGACAGCGACACCCAACCGCGACGACCACACGCCGCCTCAGATGTCATGTCGCCCTCACCCGGAACCCTAACAAAACGCCAACTATGGAACCCGCCAACCTCCACGACCGCGACCCCCACACCATACTGCACCGCATTCCCGCTGCCAGCCAACGGTGTCATCTCCCTGGCCGACAGCGTCATCACGCTCACCACAAATGTCGTCTTCCAACCCGCTTGCACTGGCGGCGTCGACGAACGCCTGGAAGGATACCCTAGTGTCATCGCCGACTGGAAAGACCCGTTCTATGCTTCCACAACACCCCAAACATACGTGATCGCGGCGGCCACCGTAATTGCGTGGATATTGGTCTTCATGTTGGTCATCACACCACGGACAACCTTCTTCGGCACTTCCGTCTCACATCCTGGCTTGGGCGGAAAACATGGCATTATCGGAGGCGCAAACGGTGGAGGGAGCCATCTTGGGGTCGGCTCGCGTCCATGGTTGCAGAAAGTTGCTGCGTTCACTGTTGCGATCTCCCTCACCATTGCGACTGCCGACACGTTTAAATCTCTGGAAAAACAGTACACCATGGGATATATGGATGCGAACGCCATGCGTGAAGATGTCATGGGCTCTCTGGAGATCAGGATCACACGCGTCATATCGGACGTATTCATCTGGCTCGCCCAAGTCCAAACGCTCATACGACTCTTCCCACGGCATAAAGAAAAAGTCATCATCAAATGGATTGGATTCGCGCTCATCATTTGCGATACGACCTTTTCATGTCTGAATTCTTTTTACGCCAACTCTACGATTGGCACGACCAAGCCACGGCACTTTGTCGATGCAATCCCCGCACTGTCTTACTTGTTTCAGCTGGCGCTCGGCCTACTGTACGCTGCCTGGGTAATCTACTATTCCATGACAAAACGAAGATACGCCTTCTACCACGCGAAGATGCGGAGCATTACTTTAATCGCACTGCTATCATTCGTCGCCGTCCTGACGCCGGTTGTATTCTTTGTAACAGACGTCTCGAACTCGGATGTCGCTGGCTGGGGCGACTACTTCCGCTGGGTTGGTGCAGCCGCCGCCAGTGTGATCGTGTGGGAATGGGTGGAGCGGATAGAAGCCATCGAATCGGACGACAAAAAGGATGGCATTCTAGGTCGTGAAGTCTTCGATGGGGACGAGATGCTGGACGTTACACCAAGCAACGAATTTGTCTGGAGTTCCGGGCGTCGTGGTTTGGCTCGACTGCGTAATGGTGGTCGGCGAGGAGATGACGATAACGACCATGGCGGTGGGAATCCGGGCAGCACTATGGAGAAGGGACTGTCCGGCTTTACCGCGAGATTCAGAAAGCCACCGCCTCCAGCGCCGAAACACTTCCCTCTCGGTCGGTCACACAGCCACCATACGGAGGGACGTACAGACAGCAGTCGGACCGGCACTGCTGGGAGCCACACAATAGCATTTGGTCGCTTACCAACGCGACGCGGTCAACGCAACTTTGAGAACGGCATTACACCGCCGCCGGCCGTGGCGAGTCCGATCAGTAGAACCGACACTACAAGTGCTGCTAGCACTGTCTATGTTGTTCGGTACGACGATGGTGGCGATGTTCCTCAGCCTATTCGACGTCGCGTGGATGCAAGTGGCAACGCGATTGTCAGTCAAGACCACAGAGACTCAAATTTGAAGGAGGATGAGAAGGAAGAAGATGCGGACGACGCACGCCCTGTTCGCGAACGCCTTCAACAAGGCAGGTGGCATACCGTTGCCAATCCATTCAAACGCAAGCGAGCGTCACCGCCGGCTGAGGTGCAGAAAGCCCGCGATCGAGCCGAGGGAGGTCTCACCCGCGCAATGACACCTGCCCATAATTTCAGCAAATGGGATATTAAGAACAGACTGGGCGTGCTTGCGGCAGAAACTGGTGAACGCTTCCGAGACCGAAGTTCTGGGCGGGTTCAAGGTGAGGGCGTGCCGGTCACTATCATCCCTGCACAACCACGCGGCAGCACTCGTACTTGGAGCCCCGAAGTCCTGCAACAACAGCAGAAGCAGCAAAACCAAACCCAGCAACAGCGACAGCAACGCTCGGACGCCCGCAGACATACCGCTACCAGTGCACTTTCTACCAGCGATCCGCAGACTCAAGCGGATTTTAGTAATTCCACGACTCTGACAGAAAACAGCCTCCCTGCTGCGGAAGCTGCGAGTCGTAATAGCAATACACCGCGCGCGAACGATGTGAGCGCGGACGCCACCACTCCAGCTTCTCCCACAATAATACAGTCTCCACGCCGACACGTGCCCATCTCGCGCGACAGCTTCTCTCGGCAATACGACCCGCCGCCTCGTGCCGACGACATTAGTCCGTCTACTGGTTCCACGGGCACAGTCATTGTGCCTGCCCCAAGACGATCTCCCCTGAGAGCGGTCACTACCACGCCACCTATATCGCAAGATGATGGATCTGGTGCCGGCACGATTGTCACTACCGAGCGTAATCTAGGTGACTCCGCGCCGCAAAGGGTTTCGCTGCTCCGCAATCACACCACGCCGTCGATCGAGAATCCATAGACGGTGCACCACCACACGGCGCAGCACAATCACCAGACATCAAGGGTAACAGCCCCAACATTCGGACACGACCATGGACGATTTCTTCACTTCTACTTTGTTCATTTCACAAACAATATTACACTTGCCAAGGAGGGCAAGCGCATTTTTCCCCCAGGACGGCATTCAATCGTCTTGAAAACTTTTTAACATCATTTAGCGTCGGCGCTGGCGGAGCATGTTGCATTTACCCGGAAGGGATTTACTTTTGGAAGTAGTTGGTTGGGCAAAAGGGAAGGGGATTCCCGTGTACATACATGATCACCCACGGCGTTTGCATTAAGGAGGTGAGCTCTGGAAGGCCCACGAGGTGGCTGGATTGCATGTAAGGAGGCCACCGCAGATGAGGAGGGATGCGAAGTCAATGGAATCGCTCTTGTATGTATTTATTATAGGCGACCAACTGTGCATCGTCTTCGATAACAAGTCTTGGTCGATAACATCCCGTTGCATGCTTTTGTTAGTGACTCGTACCTGAGACAACATGTGCATGTCATGCAATCACATCGAAATCCATTATACGTGTAAGTTACTACATAGTATGTAGATATGAATGTTTGTGTACTACTGTGTATGACGTCTGTTGTCAATACCTTGGTCTCAAGACCAAGCTTCCAGCTGCCTGCGCCACGCCCATCGCATAACGACTGTCGTCCCATTGCTTTACGCGCTCTTACTCGCCCGATCTGTAACACTAATCCTTCCGACTACCCTCGACAATCCATAATACTTACCGTTTGCTCGGCGGTCAGTTCCACCAACGAGCCTACAACTACTCCAACCCGCGACAGTGTTCACAATGTCCCTCTTCGGCGACGACTACGCCGGCCCTCCCTCGCGAGCAGGCGGCAGCACAACCAAGTCCTCCCTCTTCGACGATGACGACAACCAGACCGAGTCCTCCGGCTTCCTAAACGGCAAAAGCCAGCAGCAGTCGAGTCCAGCGAAACCCAACACTTCCATGTTTGGCGACGCGGCAGACGACGACGATGGTAGCTCGCCCTGGGCTTCGTTCACGCCTAAGAAACAACAACGACGCTCTGGAGTCGAGGTCGTGCGCTCGCTGCTGGCCGACTCTGAAGTCCCCGAAGCGTACGTCGACGCGTGGGAAGCTTTGGATGTAGGGAAGACGGGTGTTGTGGAAGAGGCGGATGTCAGGCGCGTGGTGATCGAAGGATCTGGGCTTAGATCTGAGGTTGGGGATAGGATTTGGGGGATTGTGTGCGCCGGAGCTGAGAGCAAGTCGCTAGGAAGAGGGCAATTTTGGGTTCTGCTGGCGTTGGTCGGTTTGGCGCTGGAAGGGGAGGATCTTGGGCTGGATGCGGTTGACGAGAGGAGAGGGAGATTACCTGTTGTGCTTGGCTTGCCGACTAGGGAAGCTGAGAGACCTGTGACGCCGCCTGCGCAGGTCGCTCCTCAACCGCAGCAGCAGCCGCAGCTTCAGCAACAACAGACGGCGCAAGGAGCGCAGAGTTCGCCTGTAAGAGATCGAGGCGGTGCTGCGGGTAGGAAACCCAGCTTTGGATTTGGCGAGAGCGATCCATGGGCTAGTCCAGAGATGCACAGAGGACATGGGCATACCAACGGTGTAGGAGCTTCTGCGGCGCCAGCACCAGCTATGAGGACGACGAGCGACTTCTCAACTACTGCTGCTGGTAACCCGGCGAGCATTGCTGAGAGTTCATATGCTGCCGCACCGCCAACCACGAGTGAAGCAGCCTCGTCTTGGGGAGCAAGTAATGTCTACACTGCTCCAAGCGGTAGCGGAGGATTTGGTCCAACACCCGAAGCAGGAGAAGGGTTTGGCGAGGGCGACAGCAGTGCAAGTACTGCTCGACGCTCCGCTGCACCACGTACTACATTGCCCAAGGGCGTGGAAGAGGTCATCACCGTTGCTATGCTCGAGGAGAAAGAAGGCCTGTTCCTCTTCCAACATCGCAACTACGAAGTCGGCTCCATCAGGCGCAACTCCAAAGTGATTCGCCGATACTCCGATTTCGTCTGGCTGCTGGAGTGCCTGCATAAACGCTACCCATTCCGCCAGCTGCCTCTTCTGCCACCCAAGCGCATGGCCATCAATGGCAACCACATCGCTGCCGACAGGCTGTTTGTTGAAAAGCGCCGACGAGGTCTGGCCCGATTTGTCAACGCTCTTGTCCGCCACCCTGTGCTGCGTGAAGAGCAGCTCGTTATCATGTTCCTCACAGTTCCGACGGTAGAAGCACGCCCACCAACATCCCAAATCAAGCAGACCACCAATCGCTAACAATTCTTGCAGGAACTCGCCGTCTGGCGCAAACAGGCTACGATCTCCGTGCAGGAAGAATTCATTGGCCGATCACTGCCTCCCTCTCTCGAGGACTCCCTGCCTCAAAATTTGCAAGAAACATTCGAGACCGTTCGGTCTGGCGTGCGTCGCTCGGCGGACTTGTACATCAACCTCTGTAATCTGGTCGAGAGACTCTGCAAGCGCAAGGAAGCCATCGCGGCCGAATACGGCCGTTTCGGCATGAACTTGACGTCGATCACGGAATCCACCGACGATACTTTCGCCATCGATGCCAACGACGTGCCACTCTTGAACGAAGGCATTAAAGCCACGGCGAAGCACTTGAGCAGCAGCCAGGGCTTGCTGGAAGACGAGTGCAGAGCGTGGGATGAGGGCGTTCTTGAAGACTTGAAGAGTGTGCGTGACGGCATGGTTGCTCTGCGCGACCTTTTCGATCGCAAAGATAGGCTGGCGAGAGATAACATTCCGCAATTGGAGAAGCGGATCATGCAGAACGAGAACAAACTTTCGGGGATCAAGGCTAAAGGTGAAGCGGCGAAGCCGGGCGAGGCTGAGAAGGTTGAGACGGCGATTGTTAATGTAAGTGGCAGTGTTCTGGGAGAGCGATTCGTCTTCTTGCGCTCCGCGTGACGTGACACTAACGACTTGACTAGGACAAGCAATCTATCGTCAACCAACACGCCCGCGGCGTCTTTATTAAGGAGTGCGTGCGCGACGAGGTAGTCTTCTTCCAGAGCATGATCTGGCGCGTTTCCAGAACGCATCAAGACTGGGCGCAGGAGCGCGTCAAGTATGCTGAGTTGCAGGCTGATTGCTGGAGGGCCTTGGTGGATGGTGTTGAGGGTATGCCGATGGGTGATTGATTCTATTGACGGAGAGCGTACGCTGTATTGTATGTCTTGTCTACTTAACTATTGCTGCACATATATAGCGCCTGGCCTTTTCTCTATACCTAAGCAATCAAGTCTTCTGATTGTCATTGTTTAACGAAAATGCTGACCTATAGCCAACAAGTTGAGAGCGCTATAGGATGCGGTTTGGTACATTACTTTGGATCTTTTCGTCATTCCACGAATCTTCTTTTCTTGAAGAAAGTCTATGTCAACAAATTCCTTCCTTAAAGGCGCTTCACAAGCCAGTGAATGCACTAGAGTAACGACCGTCTTCACGGATCCTCCCTGCCTAATTGTATGTATGTGTGCCTGCCTGTCTGCCTAACGCATGTGATACGACCCTTTGTTTTGCTTCCAGAAGCACAGCACATGCATGCACGTGTATCTCACACTCGTGAATCTTCTTACCACCGACGCTCTAACGACAGATGCTTGCAGTGATTCCAGTCCTGGACGATACGCAACATCACTCGCGCCGACACCGACAGCTTGCCTCGACGCAAACCGCAATTACTCTTTCACTACTAGCTTGCTGGCTATCAAGGTACTATATCTGAAAACCTGCTCGCCTCTTTTTCACTTGCCTGGAGAGCTTTGGATCACGGATATATCCCTTTCCGCTACGCTCTAGCTCACTCTTTGACGACAGCTGCTGCTACGACTGCGTCAATATGGTCAAAAGAAAGGCTGCGGAATTCGACTCGGAGGGGATCGAGGTGGTGAAAGTCAAGAAGGTTGTGAGAGGAAGAAAGGATATCAATGGTAGGTTTTCTCCCTTTGGCTGTTTGGTTCACTTCTTGTTGCATTGATCGCCTTCCCTTGTTCTCGGTTCTGGGACCCAGTGGTGGGGAAGAGGCTCAGGCTGTGAGGCTTCCTTTCGACCCCACCAACTACTCTGATCACCGCTCTGACTTAGTACTTGCCTTCACTCTTCACTCCACTCGACCAACTATCGCCCAGCCGCTCTGCCCATATCTTCTCTTACTTTCGCCTTCTCCTACCACTCACCACCGATCGCGAGCACGCAAACAAACAAACTAAGGTTCATCGGCTAACGTTCACTTCGTCATGCCAGCTCCGAGTGCGGCGCAACAGAAGGCGCTGGTCAATGAGGTCGTAAGTGTCCTGCAGGTCGACTCTAAGACTGCCGCAAAACTTTTGGCAAAGAGTGGCTGGAATACCTCGAACGCTGTCAATGGGTAAGTGCATGCATGCGTAGCTTCCTTGCCCTACCTTCGGATCCCGTGCAAGAGGATGGCATTCGGTCACGAAGGGGACGGGGTGCACTTAAGACTCCATGTCGCATGACAGGTCACTGACAACGGTCACACAGATTCTACAACAACCCCAACAGCAATTCCGCCTCAAATGGCACCCGCAAAGCCCTCGACCAGATCTTCGACAAGTACCGCACAAACCTCAAAGAATCGCCCAACGAGCTAGACATCGAGGGCACAGGAAAATTACTGGAGGATCTCGGGATCGAACTGGACAACTGCGCCGCTCTCTACTTCTTCGAATTCACAAAATCGCCGCAACTCGGCGTCATCACGCGCGAAGGCTTCACTTCAGGCTCGCTCGTCGAGGCCGGCTGCGACACCCCAGACAAGATCCGAAAGCACATATACGACTCACTCGTAACCAACAAAGGCACTCTCGAGCAGTACAAAGCCGTATACAACCACACCTTCACCCTCCTCATCGAAGACCGCAAGAAAGCCATCGACCTCGAACAAGCCGAAGCCTTCTGGCGGATCTTGACCGACCCCAGCGTTGGAAAGCCATGGACACCCAAGAACGGAGCCGATTTTCTGCCCATGTGGTTGGAGTTCTTAAACACCAAATGGCAAAAAGCCGTCAACCGCGACCTTTGGCGTCAGACTTTGAGCTTCATGCTCAAGGCTGTCGAGGATGAGAGCCTGAGCTTCTGGACGGAGGAGAGCAGCTGGCCGAGCGTGATTGACGACTTCGTGCTTTGGGTCAAGGTGGAGAAGAGAGGCGAGCCCATGGAGGAGTGATGTGGTGGGATGAGATGGAAGAGTCTGCTGGGACAGAGTTCCGGCAGCATTACTACATTGTTTTCCATGGCGTGGCGAAGCGAAAACGGATGTGACTAGGCTATGTCCTTTCGTTCGCCCAATCCATGCTTCTTGATCGCTTGAAGCCGCAGAAAGCGAAGCGCCTGATATTCTATCATACGCAGCAACGTACACCGATCACGACACGACTGGAGATTTCGGCTGCGATTCTTGATGTGCTGGTGGCTGTGAGACCGGTGTCTTGCTCCCGCCTCCGTTGCCTTCTCAGCCCCTCAGGTTGTTATTAGCGAATACATGCTTGGACAAAAGAGTGGCCGCGTCTTTTGGTCATCTGACTTTGGAGAGGACACGCTCCGATCCTCGTCTCCTGTGATGTAGCACTTTGATCCGAAGCAAAATGAAGCGTTGCGGTCGTCCAAATCCTGAACATGAAACACATCTTCTTACAATTGCTAAAATACACAGTTGTCTCTCTTCCAACCCCATTTCACCATCACCAAGTCAATTGGGACAGGATCTTCTGTTGAGGGCCCAGATCGCTCTCGTGCTCCAAGAGCAACATCTCCAGAGCTTCCCTTTCAATCACCACTCTGCCAAGCTCAAGCATATCTTTGACATCGACGTAATCCGCCTCCAGCGCCCTCGCGTGCCTCCCCATGTTCTCACCCTCGAGTGCGTCGAACAAGTTATGCCGCCTCTCGGCCGTGACAAACAGCGTCCTTCCGCCTCCACGACCCATATTCTGCCATTGCAGGAGGTCCTTCACATACCGCTGCAAGCTCCCCTCAGCAACATCAATATCCACCTCGCCATCAACCAAAATCAACTCGCCCTTGCCATAGCGGTAGCTGATCGCCGTCCTCCACGCCTGATCGTACACTTTACGCGGCAGCTCGGTGCTGAAATCACGCGGTTTGGGCCCGAATGCCACTCCACCGCCCTTCAGCATGGGACTCTTCTTGTCGCCCAAACGCGCGGCGCCGGTTCCCTTTTGCGGCCGGATCTTGCGGTTCGAGCCGTGCACTTCGCTGCGGTACTTCGTCGACGCTGTGCCCTGGCGCGTCATATCGCCCTCGTAGATCACCGCGCGGTGCAGGATGTCTTTGCGCAGCGGCATTTGCAGGTGCGTGCTCGGGTAGGTGACGAAGGAGGTCGGCTCGAAGGAGGGGAAGTCGTGGAGGGTGCATTGTGTTGTTGTGAGGAAGGGGTTGCGTGGCGCTTCTGCCGATGGTGGTTGAGGCTTGCTCTTGTATCGCTTGGGAGTGGGTGTGGGTTGGAATTGAGTGTTGATGGGGGCCTCGGTGGTGGTAGTGGCCATGCTACGGGTGAGGCATGGCTGCTGCTGTTGCTGAACTCGCTGGGAGAGTCTGAAGCCGTTGAACAGCTGTTTTGCTGGTGTTGCTGCCCGTCTAGTCGCCATGGTCGCTAATGTATGTGATGTTGCGGCCGGGCTGGTGGTCTGGTATTCTGGTATTTGCAGGGAGCGCGCGGGCGGAATCCAAAGCAGACTCCCGACCACCTCCGCAGAATTGTAGAGCGCGACCCTATGTAGCAATCAACGACCGATCAGACCAGCACTCGCACTTCGCGACATTCATTGCAAAATGGGCTTTGAGAAAAGTGCCAGGCCGCTGGCACGGTGCCTGCAATGCACAAAGAACGACAGGATCTCGATGCCAGTCCGCAGTTTCACCACCTCCCGCGCTGCCCTCCTGGAAACCACCACAACTGAGCCTGCCTCCGCCCAGGCACCGCCTCCACCTTCTGACAAGCCTGCTGCTCTTAACCCGGAATTGGTCTCGAAGCCTGCTCAGGAGCGTCGCCTTGTCAATGAGACCGGACAGCAGCCCGTGGCCTCCCGCCGTCGCCGTCACATGCTCAAGCAGGCGCAAAACATTCCATTCGAGCAGCTGCCGTTCCAATGTTTCCAGGAGGCGCGCAAGGTGTTACAGGAGGACAGGAAGGAGAAGCTCGAGGATATCAAGATGCAAAGAGAGCGCATTGAAAAACTGGAGGCCAAGCAGGTCGCACCGCAGGACGAGGGGAACAAGAACCACAGGTTGCGCTCTATGAGGCATAGATTAGAGCACACCAAAATATTGGCCGACATCAACGACCCGATCGTGAAGAAGACATTTGAAGACAAGCAAGGTATGTCTCTGAATATGATTTGTTGTTCGAGTGCTGAAGCTAACAATATAAATCTAGGCGACATGAACAAACCCATCTACCGTCATCTTGCCGACAATAAATGGCGCAGCTACAAGCGACAGGTCCTCATGCAGCGTCTCACCCAGATGAACGTTGTCCCCGATGTCATGCCCACCATCGATCCCGTCGTCTCGACACAGCTCATGTTCGGTCGCCGTAAAGTGCAACATGGTGAGATTGTCGATTCTCGCGTTTCAGAACTCGCGCCGACCATCAAGATTCAACCCTACGACCAAGGAGAGCGCCTATACACAATTGCCGTTATAGATCCGGATGTCCCCAACGTCGAGAAGGACGGTTATGACTTCCGATGCCACTATCTCGCAAGCAACATCCGCATCTCACCCACCGAAACCATTGTGAGGCTTGGTGAGTTGAGCGACGAAAGCCAGGTTATTCTGCCCTGGCTTGCGCCCTACTCGCAGAAGGGTCTGCCCTACCAGCGCCTGGCGCTTGTCATCATGGAGCAACCCGCACGTGAGGCAGCTGCCGACACCACGGGTCCTCGGTCGCAGGAGGTCGACGTTGCGACGATCAAGGCGGCGAAACGCTACACGAAGCGTCACAACTTCATTCTGCGATCTTTCGCCCAATACCAGAAGCTGACACCTGTCGGCGCGGATCTGTTCAGAACGGCGTACGACGAGGGAACTGCTGGTGTCATGGAGCGCGCTGGCGTGCCAGGCGGTAATGTCGAGTTCAAGAGAAAGAAGGTTGAGCCATTGCCTTACCAGAGACTGAAGGGTAGCAGGTACAGGTAGATGGGGTGCTTGTCAAGTGGGACGAACGAGTTTGTAAAGCATTTGTATATTACGTCAATCTACAGCGTCAGATCAATTGTCTTCGTCAAGGCGATAATGTGTGTACCTGATCGCATCCATCTATCTCAATGGACCGTGCACGTGACGTTACCTCCGCACCCTACCCGATCCATGGATGTTCGATGTCCGTCTGCAAACAAGCAACACACTCTACAGACTATTACTATAAGTACAAACATAGCACAACATGACCTCAAAACACCTGTCCCACAGTGGTAGCTCTATCAAAGCTCTCTACACCATCTTCGTCCAGCCAACACTCTCAACAAATCGCCAGAGACTCGCCCGCAAGCTTCCAGCACCACAACAGCAACACCTCACAAACCAGACACGTTCATTCACATGTACGCCACGCCATTTCGCAGCAGGAGGAGGAGGAGGTGGGGGTAACAAGCGCGCCGCCCGCGCCCCCGAAGTACGCACCCAAAAGTGGAACGAGGAAATCACAGCGCGCATCCTACAGCTCGTCGACCCCGACACGCAAAAACTTAGCGATCCCGTGACGCGCTACGACGTGCTCCGCGACCTGGATCAAAAAACCCACCGCCTAGTCCAGCTGACGCCCGACGACCCGGAGAACCGCAACTTCGTACCCGTCTGTAAGATCGTAAGCAAGAAGGAAGCGTACGAGAACGACAAGAAGAAGAAGACGGCGCAGAAAGAGGTCAAGCAGGCTGCGGCGAAGGAGCGAAGTATCAAGACTCTGGAGCTGAACTGGGCGATTGATGGGAATGATTTGGCGCATAGGCTTGAGAAGGTGAGGGGGTTTTTGGAGGAGGGGAGGAGGGTGGAGCTTGTGCTTGCTAGCAGGAAGAGGGGGAGGAAAGCGACTCTTGCGGAGTGTGAAGGGCTGTTGGAGAAGATTAAGGGTGTCGCGGATGAGGTTGAGGGAGCCAAGGTGTTGAAGGAGCTTGATGGTAAGATGGGAGGGTTTGCTACCTTGATTTATCAGGGCAAGGCTGGGACTGCTAGTGGCAAGTCGTCGTCGAAGGCGAAGAAAGAAGAGGTGGAGGTGGAATCGAATCTTGCCTCTTGATCGATCGAGGTAGCGGCAGGGGAATGTTTTCGGGGTCTGGCTGCTTGAGATCTATAAGTTTTGCTCCGATGCAGTGCGTCTTTAGTGGTGCAGGCACCGCTTCTCGACAAGGTGTGTGTAATACTACGTACTTTCGGCGATCTAGCGGTCCCAGTGTAAAAAAAAAAATGTACATATTGCATTCTTTAAATGCTAAGTACTGTGCCCATGCCAACAAGCATCGGAAAGACCCAAGAGATAAGCGAGAGACTGGGACATATCATTAAGATCTCGGTGACGCTGCCCAAGGAAAATCGAGAAATACTCGCCAAATGTTACTACGACAAAACAAGAAAATCGCTTTTCAAAACCCCATTACAATTCATCCCATCTTCAGCAAAAGAATCGATAACACCTCTTCCAAGCCGGCCAAGACATCCTCTCCAGCCTCTCCTCTTCCAGAATCCTCGGCAAATCGATCTCACGCGTGCCAGTGGTGATATCCATCGTAGCAGCGCGCTGGATAGAAGTCCGCTTCCATATCTTGAAGACCAGATAGAACAGAATGACAACAGGCGCAGCGAGGTAGGCCTGGAAGAAAGACAAGACCTGCTCGCCAGCGGTCATCTCGCCGTATCCAACTGGCCACGCGCCGATCCAGAATTGCGCGATCAGCACGAGGCAGTTGAAGATGAGGCCAATGTAAGAGCCAATTACTCCAGTCTGAGACTTGAAAGCCAGCTCGTCGAGTCGGCGGCCCTGTTTCTTCCACGCTGCGCGGAAGCGGATGTGGCAGAGACACGTTGAGAGCCAGGCGAGAATCAGGCTGAGACCGCTGATGGCGAGCATCCAGGTGAAGGCTTCGGATTGGGCATTCTCGCCGGCTGCTACGACGAAGCAGAGGAGGCCGAAGGCGGACGAGACGAGAATGCTGACCAGCGGGCGACCTGCACGATCGATGTAGCCGAAGGATTTGGGCGCCTGGCCTTGCTCTGCGAGCGCGGCGAGTGTGCGTGAGCTGGCGTAGATGGAGCTGTTGCCGACGGAGAGGACAGCGATAAGGATTACGGCGTTCATGACGCTGGGCAGGCCGCTGATTGAGGCTGTGATGAAGTTGTTAGTCGGGTTCTGCAGTCCGTCGGCCAGGAAGATAATAATGCCACTTACCATCTCTAATAGCAATGACGAAAGGCGAAGCGTTGGCGTCAGTGTCACTGCTTCCGAGAAGGCGAGGGTCGTCGTACGGCACCAACAGACCAGCGATAGTGAGCGAAACCATGTAGAATATGAGGATACGCCAGAACACCTGCTTGATGGCTTTGGGCAGTTCGATCCTGGGGTTTTGCGTCTCGGCCGCCGCGAGACCGACGAGTTCGGTTCCTGAAAAGGCGAAGGCTGCGGTGATGAAGACTGAACAGAGACTGTTTGGGCTATTAGCATGCGAAACGTAAACAATATATGACATAGATGTGTCATACCCTTTGAAGCCGTTGTTGAACGAGCCAGGCTCGTACCAAGTTCGAGCACCCAAATACCCTCGATCGTCGCCCTAAATCTGTCAGCATTTGTCTAGTGTTGTTGTCGTCTTGTCGGTTCGGGTGTTGATGTAGTTACGTACCGGCACACCGCCACAATCGATAATGATGCCAAGGATGATAAATGCAATCACAGCGATGACCTTGATGATCGAGAACACGAATTCGGCTTCGCCATAACCTATTTCTCAAGTCAGAGGGGCCATTTCCTAGAGCTGAATCGAAAAACCGGATATTGTACGTACCTTTGACGCCGAACAGGTTGATCACTGTGATTGTAACGAAGAAGATGGTGACCCATACTGTCGGGTCTATATCACGAGATCCCTCCCAGAACGATATCGTGATAGACGCAGCGATGATTTCGAGTGGCAAGCTCACCAACCAGAGTAATGCATAGTTCCACCCCATGGCAAAGCCCCATCTAAAAGTACCTAGAGTCAGTGGGACGAAGGCGCAGCAATCATTTAGATCGATGTACTCACGCAGGATCGACGAAACGCGATGCGTGCGCCGCAAAGGAACCCGCAACTGGAAATTGAACGGACAGCTCGCCCAAAGCTTGCACCGTACAATAAATCATACAACCGACCAGAGCAAACCCGATCACCACCGAAGCAGGTCCTCCAGTCGCAAGAGCCGATCCAGAGCCAACGAACAGTCCAGTACCGATAGAGCCTCCAATTGCAATCATTTGCAAGTGGCGACTTTTGAGTCCTTGAGAGAGCTGATCGGCCTGCTGTACATCGGCACTGTCCGCGTCACCGTCGGCGGTGATCTTTCCAGAAGGCTTCACGTGGGCAAAAGCAGGAGCCGGTTTGAAGGAGTCGACGAAGCCTCCAAGGCCTTTACGAGTGGAGGACCCGCCATCCTCGGAGCCTCTGTTGTGAGTGGTCGTAGTTGTTGGGACGTTTTTGACGGGATAGCCCATCTCTGGATTGTCCATCGTGGCGAGTGGGTGGGAGAAGGAAACACGAGAGTGCTTTTAGACGCGTAATGAGAACATGCAAGAGGTTTTAATAGCTGTGAACTGGTGAGGTCGTTTCTGCAAGGGCCCAACCTCCGTTGACAGTCTCAGTAGTCTATGTCCCACACGGCCCGTCGAAAAGATGCCCGCGATTCCAGATTCCCAATGGGGCGAAGTGGACCCAAGGCATCTTGAAGGGCCGTTTCTCTCCACAACCAACGGGACGATCCAAAGCAGTCCTACGTCCTCAACCTTCCGACGTATTCGTACGCCACTGCTGTTGCGTTGTTCAAGAGTGTTTTGATGCTCGTGGACTGCTCTGGACTCCATGTGGTGATGAAGTCTTTGGTGATCGACAATGCGTGGCTGCGGGCCGCCGAAGCCTAGTCTGCAGATGAGAAGAAAAAAAAAAGCTTGCACCTTATTCAAGGGTCTTAAGATATACAAAAGGCATGGTTAGGGCTACACCATCGATGGCGTGATATATACCCGGTCGGGTACACCTGCTGGAAGCGAACCGGCCTCCACATCGCTTGTTGGATGAGAACGCGACTGAGAAATCTACTCCCTTAGGTACGCAACACTTTTGCCTAGCAAAGGCATCAGCAACATGGCAGCCATCAGAGGCCAGCCTTCTGCCTGGAACCCCGAGCGATTAATCACAGCTAGCCAACGTACGCTCGTTGGCCCTTTTCATGGAACTGGATATGTGGGCTTGGGACCCGTGTTTCGACCATGAGGCGCCATGAAAAAGTTCTCCATGAGTGGGAAAGCACCTGGTTCCCGCTAATTGGTAAATGGATCTGGAGACTTGCATCTCAGTGCACTGCAAGCTCCAGCGGAATGATGGGACTGAGGTATTTTACGCTGGTCATGGTGGAAAACAAATATCTGGCTGCTTCCAGATTCGTGGGTGTTGTCTTCGAGCAAGCCATACAGGCCGAGTCAAGGGGCTGTTGCTCAGTAGCAACTTTGGGGCATCTCCGAGGCTCTGCTCTTTTAACAATCAACGGCTCAAACGCTGCACTCTGTTCACTCGCAACTCTTGGCAGGCTTGGTCAGATTCCCAGGGGTGAGTCTTCCTTATCACTGTTCAATTCCTCTTCCAAGTCTCACACACATATTGTTTCTTGCACATCTTTCCACGTTCATCTGTACTTCGTTTCATGAGAAAAAGCAGTTGTTTCTCGCTCAAAAAGTCCGCTCTAATTGCTGATGAACAGGAAAATCCAGCAGCCAGAAAGAAAACCGCTGTTGCCAGATGCGGGTATACGTCGCTTCCCCCAAAACGCCTAGGCTATGATCTGATTTGGAGCTGTTTTCGTAGAACACAATCTCAACGACTAATCGCTGCTTCTAGAGTCAGGGCTCGATCGCCCCACCGCCGAACCCTTGAGAATTGTTTGTGGCATGCGGAGGATTGCTTTGCGGTTCAAACGGCCACGGCCAATTGCCAACAACCTCTTGAGCTACTTGGAAGTGATCTGAAGTCGCCGGGGCCGGGTACACATTGACTGCATGAGCCAAAGGCGGTTGTTGTTGCTGGTAAACATTTCGCTGGTCGGGCGAATAAGTGCCAGCCATTTGTGATGGATTGGGCATCTGAGGACCATGGGCGGATGATGAGCGTTGCGTCTGCATGTACTGGTCGATTTTCTCAACTTGTGCGCGTAAACCTTTACTCGCACCAGCCGTCGGCTGCAGGCCTGATTCGAGACCTTCTAGGAGATCGGCCATGGAGACCAGAGAAGAGCGCACACGCTGGTACGAGTCTTCAGTCAACGAACCCTCCATGATTGTCGCGAGGATGTGGCCGATACCACCCAGGTGATAGACCAAGGGAGTGCTGATCAACGTCAGGAAACGTGGACAAATGCTGTGAAGACTGGACAGGAGTTCCTCCGCCACAGCACATTTCTGATGCACATCATGGTTTGCGTCGACAGAGAATAGAGTCATCCGGACGAGTTGGAAGGTTGCCTGAATGTTCGCCGCCTGGAAACCGTAGAGGTCGTCAGCGACATTACCTGTGACTCGAACCGAGTGGTCACGAAATCGTGCCGGCAACTGATGATATAGCCGCAGCACACCCTCCATGACCAGTGTGTAGTTGAATCGGTCCGGAGCCAGTAGATGTAACACGTGGGCCCTATCGATGCGGGAACTTTGTTGGGCGCTCCGGATTCGCTTGAGGGTGTGCTCCAAGACTCTGAACATATCTGTCGTGACGTTCCAGCCGCGAAGCCAATTTCCCTCAGGGCTAGACAGGCACGATGTCGGTGTTATTTGTTCGTCGTCAACCTCTGATGGGTATCGCACATTCGCACTCATCTCTTGGAATTTCAAGACGCCGTTGAACACCACTGCCGCCAACACATCCAAATTGTACATCGACCAATACAAGCGGCGACACTCCTCCTTCTCTGTCATGGACATAGTCCCTGGCCAATGTGTTTCGTCATGGAACTGCTGCATCGCCGATAGTGTGCAGAAGTGTCCGAGATACTGGTGCATAGTCGCGATCTGTCCGTACTGTATCGCAGTCATCGCAAGCAGTCCGCACGCCCGCAAGTAGCCGAGCCCTTGAGCTTTGTTGAAGTCCTTGGAGATTGCGCAAGCGGCGCCCGAGTGGAATATCTCCGATTGTTTTTCGAGTCCATGTTTGGGAAGCTTCCGGTCGTCGATCAGGGCTCCGTCTCGCGCTCGCGCTGAAGCTAGCGCACATGCTCCCATTACGGATGCGAAGAAGCCACGGTCGCAAAGGTGATCTCTGTTGCGAATGCGCTCCCACAATGTCGGTCCATGGAAGAGCGGATATATGGGATAAACGACATCCATGTAGATGTGGAGCAGCCTCTCGATAGTATCTAGACTTGCAAAGGCGAAGGCACGCCATGAAACGAGGTCATCGTCTACGCTGCCCTCTCGCACTGATACAAAGGCGCCGGTGTAGTCTGGCCCGGTGTTGTAGGAACGATCTCCTGGACCATGTCCGCCATCAGAAGTGCCCTCGGTCGGCGACTTGGGCTTTCACAAGTGTCAGTGACGGGAACGTGACGGAGTATGGGGTTCGCCCTCACCACAGATTGACGATGCTGATGAGGCAGAATATTCGGCGGAGTGGCCTGTCCTTGGGAGACTGATGGGTTGCGGCGACGTCGTGAAGGTCGATTGTAAGTGCAGGGAACTCCGAAGTCGAAACAGTTCTGACACTGAACCTGCGCATTCTCGATGCTTGGCCGGCAGCGGATGCTACGGCGATGGCACAGATCGCAAGCCTGGGAGATGCGCTGAAGTTTCTTTGGCCTGTCCGAGGTCGCTGCGCCTTGTTGTGCCTGCGGTCCGGAGGCAGCTGACATGGCGGTCGCGATAATACGAGTCAATAGAGTCTTTTCGCTTTGCACGCGCCAGGCTGGTTGCCAGATCTAAGGAGGTGGGCGGCAGCCCTGCAAGACGGCTAGATGGGTAAGTGAGCCACCCGGCAGCGGGAGCAAAGCGCTGCTAGATATATGGTAGCGTTAGACGGTTGCGTTGCGGTCGACAAGGGCGGGCGTGTGCCGATGCGCGTGGATGCGGTTAACACATATATGAGTGACGTGAGATGGAGGCATTGGAGTATGTCCGGACGCGAGTGCAGGGCTGGAAGGCGGGCGACAGTTCGATACAGCGTAGAAGGGTCACGAGCTTCGGAACGGCGGCTATCCATGCTGCAGACGATGTGCCATGCTTTTATCGCAATCGCAATGGCAATCGATCATCGAAAATCTGAATTATTCAAGGATGAGGGGTGGTCTCTCTTTTGGAAACGAAGGAAGGAACAAACTCCGATGGGTGGCAATTCGCAGAATCGTCCAATCACGGCAGCAACAGCCTCCAAACCTCGCCGGCACTCGTCGAGCAAGGGACTCCACAGATTCGCAGACTACACGACACCTAGAGTGTGTGCCGCTCGGGCTCGGGTGCTGGGGCGGGCACTCTGTGGTGTCTGTTGCTTTACGTTGCCGTGGTCGCACGAATCTGTGATCGCATCCACACATCGATCGGCCTGAAGTTGAAGCGTTTAGCCATGTAGGCACGTAGGCGAAGCTGCCGAACAGGCACGAAGGCGGAGACGCCACCACCGCCCCGTCTGCAGTTCTGCATGTCGATGTGATGGCCCTGGCCATGGACAAGGAACCGTGAAAAGTGAGGGCATACAACTGCATGTTGATTGGTCTCAAAAGCGATCCCGTCGTTACTCGGGCGGGATGAGTTTTGAGTACTGCACACCGCGAGAGTCCATCGGCGACAGCCCCGGCCTTCCAGCCCCACGTGACTTTCTCTTGGTTTAGGGTCTGTCCATCTGCGAGTGTAAAGACCGTCAAGTGATGGTGCGAAAGGAGTAGTTCGAAGTCGGCAAGCAGTCCGTCTCCGCCGTCCACAGTCGGCTGACTTGGTCGAATCGGCATGCTCCGAGTTCAACAGACGGACTAGTAGCTGTTGCTCCGATCTAGCTTTCGAGAAGCACGCTCGATTTCCACACGCGCGAAGGTTTGTTAAGCTGCACCATTTTGTGATGCGTTCAAGATCTACAAATTTTGAGCATGAAGTCATGGCAGAAAGGTTTTGAAGAATCTAGGGTTAGGGTTTCTGTCGAGTAAAGCAGTACATTCATATTCACTTATTCGCCTCCCGCGATACGTTTATCCGAAAGGAACATGGATTCGTTATTGCATCCGATGTGCAGGGGCAATTGGTATTTATGCCGTACTAGACTTGTAATGAGGGAATGCCTCCAAATTCGAAGGTCCAGCGCCGCATGCCGAATAATTACTACCTGGTTTCTATCACTTCTCAAAGTCAGTTTCGTACATCGTACGCTTGTGCCTATCCAGCTAGAGACAACAATGTGCCTACAGCATACTGTGATAGTACTATCTATGAGCTGCATCGCTAGATCGACATACGCAAGGCTACAGCCGCTGACCCGAGCTGCCATGCACAATGTGCTTCTCATGATTTACCGCCACACGCTGAGATGCTGTTAGTAACCAAACCTTAATGTTAGTAACAAGATCACTGTTACTATCCTTCTCGGGAGCACCCGACGAGATGTCTGTGCCGGCATAACAACAAAATGCCGACTGACATCTTGTCATAGTCGCACTTTACGCAAGCGATATTGAATACATAGTTTACTTGGAAGTTAGACCATGCTCTTTCTTTAGCATAGACTCGCCAAGGTATGGGACCACTATATCCGGGTGGGTCTTCCGCGGACAACACGTGGGCTGACAAGTCACATTATGACGATAGCCCACTTGTCGCACAACACCTTTGAATGCCATGCAATGCTTTAATGGGCCGACGAATTGGACTAATGTCAGATCCTCCTTAGGTGGCAGTACTTTTTCATTTTCCAGTAACAGTTTGACGGTGTACATCTCTGCTATGACTTGTGAAGCAGGGTGGCGGTGTTGTTAGAGTCTGAACAGAGCTCGTCAGCTACGCGGGATCCTTCAACGATTTGTCGTCAAATTCGCGTAGTATAGATCCATATGCGTATCATTTAATGACACCTGAGTAATCTATGCTCCTGGTAACTTGGTCCTAGGCTGTGCAACTCCACAAATTGAGCGAATATGAGTGGAATAGTAGATTGTTGCGCTGATAGTACGGAGACGCGGCGACGCAAGAGATAGCTCTCACAACAGGTTCCTTGATGAGAGCCTCCTGTTCCAGTCAGTGTATGTAGTACTTTCATTTGGCGCTTTCGTTTCGGAGGACAGTCCATCTGCCTTATGGCTGAATGCAGAAAGACTGATTTGTGCGTTCGTGAGATCTTTTGCGGACAGTCTGGCGATGAAACCCAGAAAGACTTCGGCCAGCGTCGACTGAAATGCACGTCAAACTTAGATCTAAATCGGGTCGTTGCAGCATTCAACTAAGCGTGTTCGAGTGCCCTGATGATGGTGGTATCGGGCAGCGCTTGTTTCATACATAGCCGTATCCGCAGCCTGTCCAGTGACAAAACGAGCAATCCAAGTGAGCCTTGTTTCCGGCATCAACTACTCTTACTGCGCCTTCTTCTGCCTCAATCCCTTCAGAACCTTCCTCCTCTGTGCCATCATATGAGTATAAAGCACGTAGGCACCGGGCACATAGATGGCCAAGACAGCCCACAGAGCCCATGCCCACTCCTGACCCCATTGTCTGCGCGCGGGCGCGATAGCAGAATACACCAACCAGCACTCGCTGGAGATACCCATAGGGTACAGAACGAAGAAAGTGTTGTAGCGGAGCCAGGTCAGCCAGCTCGGGACGCTGCCGAAGTGCAAGTTGTAGGCGAAGTAGCCATAACGTATGACTTCGGTGGCACTCCAAGCGAGCAGCATGGTGGTGAAAGCAGGCGAGGCGGAGGTGGATTCGGGGAAATTGAAGGCGACGCCCCAGACGAGGAGGAAGCGCGAGGCGACTTGCATGAGAGTTGTGAGGAGGGGGGCGCGCACGACGCCTGTGTTGATTCGATGTTAGCTCTGAAGTGATTCAATTGCAGCTCGGAAGCTCGAGTGTCCTGCCACGTACCTAACGCAGCGTGTACGATCTCCAATACCGCCGCCGTCTGTACATATCGAACGTTCTCATCTGCCCCGGCAAACACCTTCTCCCATCCACCGCCGACCGCCAATATCAACACGACCCGCCAAAACACTCTCAACCAGAGGACCGCTGAGACCAAGTTGTAGAGCGTAAGGTACTGTGTGCGAAGAGTCTTCTTTTGAGGCGATTGCGCGGGTGGGCGCTGAGAATCGGAAGGGCGGTCCATCGTTGAGGCCGTGTATGCGATCGTCCTGGGTTCCTGTGCAATCGAACTGTCCAAGGTCGGGACCAAGGGACGGAGCTTGAGATTCGGAAGGCAACCGGGCAGCAGATACAGGTACGAATTCTTGGCCCATGACTAAGGAGTGCTCACGTGACTTGGAATGTCAGTGAATTGAACCAAATGCAGCCACCCGCTAGCGTCCGGAGATTCCAGCTTATTACATAAGCTACTCCTCAAACTGCTGCACAACTACTGACACTCTTCACAAAGAAGGCACCAAACGTTAGTAAGGAACCAAACTCCCGTCGTACTACGTTCGAATGCAGTCGGCATGTCTTGAATGGCTTTTTTTTCCTCCGCCTCCTAGAACTTCCTCGAGAGTTTGAGACCTGCAAAACGAACTGCGGTATAGCTCAAAAGACTACGAAAAACATACAACAGGCGGGATTCCCAGATGGTCACCCACTCTAGTACTAGTCGCCCGGTTCAGTGCTTATGTATGGCAGAGCGGACGGGATGCCCAGTTTTCACTGACCTATGGTCGTATGTGCT